>Ga0315315_10002043_pt1 | contig 18494 bp, 15 predicted proteins | sample M140m3416metaG_FD_203699 | JGI IMG/M metagenome (GOLD analysis project Ga0315315, IMG submission 203699) | Ammonia-oxidizing marine archaeal communities from Monterey Bay, California, United States - M1 40m 3416 | ecosystem: Environmental > Aquatic > Marine > Intertidal zone | place: USA... | reverse complement strand
TATATCGATAATTTCATTTGTAGACAAATCATTAACATCTCTATCACCCATGATTGAAAGATTATTATTCATAAAACCTGTCAGTCTGTTTAAAACTGATTCCATATTTGAATTTGCATTTGTATTTGAATTTATATTTGTATTCGAATTAGCATTCGAATTAGCATTAGAATTTATATTTGTATTGTCTTTTACTTTAACTTTTTTTGATTCTAGTTTAAATCGACAAACAGGACAAGAAGCATTTTCATTAGTTACCCAATTTTCAATAGCATTTGGTTCAAAAATATGTTTACAGGGTAAACATATTATATCATCGCCTTCTTTAAAATCTTCCATCGTAATTGGACAACTTGAAAAATCAAATTTCCCTGAATCATATTTGGTTTTTTTTAATTGTGTATTATCTTTAACAATACTTTTATATTTATTTTCATCATTCATTAAACTATTTTGAAGTATTTGAGCAAAATTCATTGTATATAATAATAAAGTGTAATGTTTTATGTATTTTTAAGTAAAAAATAATCAATTTAACTCAATAATATCTTTACCTATAGACATTATTGATAATCTATTTTTTTTAGTTCGTGTATTTTTCTTTAAAATTTTTTTCTTTTTTCTTCTGTATTTTTTTTTTGTATTATTATTAGAATTGGTTTTGAATAATAAATATAGTGAATTCAGTTCTTGAAATTTTCTAATTGTTTTATTCCAATAGATGTCATTTATTTTTTTTAAATTAGTAAAAAACAATTTTTCTTTATAATCATCATCAATATTTTCAATATTTATATCAAAATTATATTTTAACAAAGAAAATATTTTATATTTTGAATCATTATTATTGTTTTTTATAATATCCAAAAGTTCTTCTTTTTTTAATAAATTATTGTTAATATGTAATTTTTCTTTCTTTATTTTAATAATATTTTTACCAGAATCAATATATATGAAAAATAAAAAAATATATTTTATATTTTCTTTATAAAATTCATCATATTCTTTTTCTTTATTAATATAATTATCTACCCATTCATCATCTGATATATTTTCTAAATCTTCATCACTAAAATATAACTCATCCATTATATATTCAATATAATATAGATTTAAATTTTAAACGCTATTATAAAAGTCCCTTAGAATGTTATTCTCTTTTTTCTTGATAGTTCTGTATTATTGATTTCTTCGATAGCTTCAGAATTACGAGTAGACTCGACAGTATCTGCTTCTTCGAGAGCTTCTGCATTTGCAATTTCTTCTTCATAATAACTATTTAAAACAAACGACTTTAATTTATCATTTTTTTCAGGTTGTTGTTCAAAGAATTCATTATTTCTCTCTCTCTTTTTTTTTTCTTTTTTTTTATTTTTTTGTTTAGTTTTAATAAAACCACCTTCTATAATAGATGTTGTCTTTTGAGTAGCACCTCTTTCTTCTTTCATTCTATTAATAAATTCTTCTTTTGAAAAGTTTGATTTATGAATTCTTTTCCGATAATTCCTATTTTTAAATCTATTTCCATCTCCACCAAAGCCACCATTTCTGCTACCGAAGCCACCATTTCTGCTACCGAAGCCACCATCTCTTCTGCCACCAAAGCCACTATCTCTGCTGCCACCATCATCATTCGCCATTTTCTTCCATCTATTATTTACTTTATTTAGATTATTATTATTATTTATTTTACTATTATTTAAATGATTGTTAGATTCAGTGTTTTGTTTTTTCCATCTATTATTTTCCTTTGGTGGAGAGTTTTTAAAATGCGTATTATTTAATGATTTAAAACGATTCATTTAGTTATATAATATAATTTTTTTTATTATTGTTTAAAATAATAAAAAAATTCAATTTATATTATATTATTATAGTATATAGAATGGTAAATGCTTGGATGCAAACTGTTAAAAGAGTCAGAGACGAGATGCCAAAGGGAACATCTTTAAAAGAAATTTTGATTGCTGCAAAAAAAGTTTACAAAAAACCAACTGGATTAGTGAAAAAAGCTGTAAAAACTTTTAAAAAAGCCGTTACGCGTAAAAAAAGACGCAAGAAGAGAAAGGGAAAGAAACCAAAGAAAACAAAAAAGAGACGCAGAAAGAAAAGCAGAAAGAAAAGAAAGTAATTAAATAAAATTTAATTAAATTTTATTTAATTAAATTTTATTTAGTAAATTTTATTTAATTAAATTTTATTTAGTAAATTTTATTTAGTAAATTTTATTTTAGTTATAAAAAAAATTTTTTATAAATTTATTTTTAATTTTTAATGTTTTATTGGTATGTAATGTTAAATTTTTTTTAATTTTTTTAGTATTGTTTGATTGAGACAAAATAATTTTAGTAGATATATTTTTTTTTATATTTTTAAATAATTGTTTTGTTTCTTTGATAGATTTTCTTTCTTTAAAATTAGGTGATAAATTAATATATAATAGTTTTTTTAGTTCATCATTATCATTATTCATTTCATAAAGAAATAAAGACAATTCTAATGAAAGACTATAATTATCCCAAGTTTTCCAAGCTTTTTTTATAACATATAAAATAGCATTCATACGATCAAGTTTATTAATATTTGTAAGAGTTATTTTAGCTTTTTTAATATAATTATTTTTAATAATTTTTATATTTTGTTGTTCATTCATTATTTTAAATAAACTATGATTTTCAACATATTCTTCAATCAATCTGTCCAATTCATTATTATCCATTTTAGTTTCATTCCAAATTAAAAAAATTATATAATGAATTTCAATTGGCCACCTTGTGTAATTATAGGAATTTTGCGCAAAAAATACTCGTTTAAGTATTATATTATTTTTAAAATTTAATACGTCGAATGATAAACCAAAGTCTATAAATAATGTTTTTTGTAATTTTTCATTAAACATGATATTTTTTGAATGAAGATCAAAATGCACAAGTTTTTTATTTATTAATAATTCTATGCATTCTAAACTTTGTTCATAAATAGTTAACAATGTAGTATAATTATTGATTTTATTTGATTTTGTAAAAATTTTCAATATATCATTTCCATGTATATATTTGATTTTAGCCAATTTAGTGATTTCATTTGATGATTTTTCTTCCAATAGTTTACATTTAATTGTATCTTTTTTTTTTATGTTTTTTATTTTTTTACTCGAAAATGAACATGTTTCCAATATAGGTGAAAAATAATCTGAATAATTTGGTATACTCATTATTTTATTACTAATATCAATCTCTCTTTTAATCCTCCACTCTTTGTCTACCATCAACTTGGTGACATAGTTCGAATTTTTAACTTCTTTACCTGTTTTACACGATAAATGAGGTCTAAATATACAACCATATGAACCTGCTGCAATTACACCACCACCTTTTTTTTCCTTAACAACTACAGCTTTTGAATGAACAGCAGCAGGAACAGCAACAGCATCAGGAACACCAGCAGGAGCAGAAGGAACAGCAGGAGCAGCAGAAGCAGTAGTAACAGCAGGAGCAGGAACAACAGGAACAGCAACAGCAACAGCAGGAGCAACAGGAACACCAGCAGGAACAACAGGAACAGCAACAGCAACAGCAGGAGCAACAGCAACAGCAGGAGCAACAGGAGCAGAACCTTTAAATATAGCCATACAATTTTCAATTTTTTTTTTCTGTTCTTCCATTTCTTCTTTAATTTTATCTTCAAAACATTTTTCTACTTTTTCAGTATAAATGTTTTTTCGTTTTTCTCCAAATATTTCTTCAAAATTTTCTTCACATTTCAACAATTCCTTATATAATGTTTTTTGCATTTTAAAATTTAAAGCTAAACAATTTTTTACTGGATTCAATAAATCTGTAATTAAAGCTTCTAAAAAATTTACACATAAATTGTCTTTTGTAGTATTATAAACTGTTATTGTTTCATTCAGATTTAATTTTTTTAGTTTTTTGTTTATATATCCTTGACTCCAATCTACAGGTTTTAATATTGGTATAATTTTACAAATATCAACAGCTTGTTGTGTTATTTTTACTCCTCCTTCTCCTAATGAAGCCATATGAGACTTAAACGAAGCTAACATTTCTTTTTCACCAAGTTCTCCAACTGCTGATACTTTTTTATAAGCGTTGATAATAACATCTTTAACATTTAAACCTTCTAATAATTTTATAATAATTTCAAATTTTGGGGAAATTTTATATTTTATTAAAAAAATTTCATTTAAATTTATTTTTAATATTTTCAATTGATCTTCCAAATTTTGTTCTTCATGTTTGACAAGTTTTTCTTTAACATTTTCTAAATTATCTTTTGTTTTTACAGGGTCATCATCTGTTACTTCATTATCTTTAATTTTTTTTTCAAGATCTGTTTTCTCCGAAATCCATTTTTCTTTCAATTTTTCTAAATTTGTTAGTTTATTAAATAAATTTTCCATTTGTTTTGGTAAATCTACACCAAAAAGATTATCCTTTTTTTTGCCTTTAGCCTGTTTTTTATCTTTTTTATCCTTTTCTCCAAATATTTCTTCAAGTAGTATTTCAGCACCTTTTTTCCCCTTCTCATTAAACCAATCAATTAAATTTTTTTCATCTTCTTCATCTACCTCTTCATCTTCATTTACCTCTTTAGATTCATCTTTATTTACATTTTTAGCTTCATCTTCCACTGTTTTATAATATTCTAAAATAGGGGTCATAATGTCATTTACACTTTTATAATGATTACCATCCAATTTTCCTTTTAAAAATATATCCATTTCTTTTTGTAAAGATTTTTCAATAATTTTGTCAGATATATCAGATTTTTTATCAGTTTTTTCGTCAGATTTTTTACCCGATTTTTTATCCGATTTTTTATCCGATTTTTTATCCGATTTTTTAGGGGCATTTAGTTTTATTCTATCATATATTCTTTTCGATGACTCTTTTCTTATAGCTTTATTTAAATCTTTTTCCTCCTCATTTCTTTGATCATTATTGTATTTAGAAGTGCATAATCTTTTAGTTATTTTAAAATAGGAACCGCCACCATTCATCTCTTCTTGCGTTTCATTTGATGCTTTTTCTGTTGTATCTTTAAATTTTGAAAAAGAAGGCGGTTTCTTACCTTTAATAACAGCACAAAGATCATATTTTAAAGTTTCTATCATTTTATCAATTATAACATCGTTTATTGTGCAAAAAAATATATCAAAAGATATATATTCTGCAAGTCGTATTTTATTTTCTTCCTCATCTTGACCATTAAAAATACGAGCAACGGTTTCTTTTCCCATTTTATTAAATATTTTATTTATACTTTTATTATTCCATTCAGTAGACATTAATTCAAAAAAAGAAAAATTTTCTGATTCAATAAATAAAGTTTTTTGTGTAATTATTTTTTCACATGCATTTACCAAAAATTTCATATCATCGTTTAAATTATCAACGTTTAAATTATCAACGTTTAAATTATCAACTTTATTATTTTTGGCGTCTTTTGGCTTTAGAAAATCAGTCATTTTATATGTGATGTATGATTTTTTTCTTGCAATTATTTTTAATTCTTTGCTTAATTCTTGTAGAAATTGTTCAATAAATTCTTCAATAAGACTGGTGCAAGTAGCAAATTTCATCATACCAAATGGCCAGGGAACCCAAGCACGTGTTCCCAAAACCTTTAAACCGCTGTCATTTTTTTGTGAACAATAATATAATCTCGCTAAAATGTCCAACATCAAAACACCACCAAATGCATATAAAACACCATGCCACCATTCAAAATTTCCACCATATTGAATAATTTCATCATAATCATCATATTTATCTTCTTCTTCATTTGGCATTTATAGTTATATTATTTACATATTATTTTTTAACCATTTTTGATACCCAATGCTTTTTACTATATTAAATGAAGTTTCTAAATGTTCTTCTGCTATCTTCAATGCTTTTATTTCTGATTCATTTAATGAAGTTATGTATTTTTTGATATTTTCAATATGTTTTTCTTCATACTTTTCCAATTTAATAATATCCATTTTATCCATTTTATCCATTTTATCCATTTTATCTATTTTTATATTATCAAAAATATTATAAAAATAGACATCAATTTTTATGTTTTTTTGATAATATAAAAAAGCAAATTTTTGCTGCTTTTGTTTTTTAGCATTATTTTAGTTAAATCAAAATCTAAAGAAAATCCTAAGCCATTTAAAATATTCATCACTACATCTACCTGCTCAATATTGAAAAAATCTTTTGTTTCATAATCAACAAAAGCATGAACACAATGAGATTTTTCATCACAACAATCAAATGTTTTAAAAGGTGACAATGTTTTTCGTGGAATTGTCTTAATATATTTCTTAATATCTCCCTCTGGTATAGAAGATATAGTAATAATGTTTTTATAACATTTTGTAAATGAATCCAAATAAATTTCCTTACTTACCTTGAACATACTTTATACTTTTATACTTTTATACTTTTAAAAAAAGTATAGCAAAAATTATACTTTTATACTTTTAAAAAAAGTATAGCAAAAATTATACTTTTAAAAAAAGTATAGCAAAAATTATACTTTTAAAAAAGTTTGTTTTTGTTAACTTTTTCTAAAAAGTTTGTTTTTGTTAACTTTTTTCTAAAAAGTTTTGTTTTTGTTAACTTTTTTCTAAAAAGTTTGTTTTTGTTAACTTTTTTCTAAAAAGTTAGTATAATGAGTTCTAATGCTTACACTGTAAATATAGTAAATGCAGATGAATTATATGTAGCTGGTGCCAAAATTTCAGGATTTACTTTAGGAGCAGTAAAAGAAGATGGCAGCAATGTAGGTTTAAATACTAACTTTCCAAAATTACAATTAGATATTTCAGGGACGGGTGCCATTAGAATCCCAGCTGGAACCACAAATAATCGTAATTTTATCAAAAGTGAGTTAATATCCACTGGTGGTGCTACAGATTTATTGGGAGTTTTAAGATATAATAAAACAACTTCGAGATATGAAGCAACTTATGAACATACAGGTCAAGAGCCAAAATGGGGTAATTTTGTAATGGAAGACAGTAGCGGCAACGTGGGTATCGGCACAACTTCGCCGAGATGTTCATTAAATATAACTAATACGATTTCACCGGGACAAGGAACAATACCAAAATTTACTGGTTATATTAATAATAATTCAACATGTAGTTTATTTTTAGGAAAATCTGTTGGAACGACACAAAACTATTGGGGGATGTGGATGGGCACAATTTATGAGACCAACGGCTCCCATTACGGATCATACATACAATCTGGAAACCATGAAAATCACTATCCAATATTACTAAATCCAGTTGGCGGCAACGTGGGAATTGGGACTACCAGCCCAGGTAGAAAATTTGAGGTGAAAGATAATAACGGCACTGTTGGTATTTATGCTAATTCTGCTTCTTCTTATGACACAGGCTTAGAATTTGGTAATTCATCCATTTCTGACAAATCGTATATTTTAAAAAAGTCAACAGGTTTTTATATAGATGCTTATGATACATTAAGATTAAATGCATCAACTTCAGCACACAACGTTAGAATTTGCGAAGGCGGTGGCAATGTTAGCATCGGTCCAAATGAAAACAATGGTTATAAACTGTATGTATCGGGTCCTACTTGGTTGAATGGTCAAGTTGGTTGTGCTTATAACTCTTCTTTCAATGCATGGGGAACCTCAAGATTTAAATGGCCAGACCATGGAGGAGGATGGTATATGGAAGATTCAAGTTGGATAAGGTCAGATGGTGATAAGGCATTATACATCCATAGAAGTAGTGGAAGTTCAACAGGTATTGTTACAACAGGACGAGTCGGCATTGGGACATCTTCGCCAGGAGCTAAATTAGAGGTAAATGGAAATATAAAAACGACAGATCATTTAGAAATTAATAGTCATGGAAATGCATTTCAAATTACAGGTGGCAATGAACCAGATAAAGGTCTAAAGTTTTTTACCAGTGGTGGTGACGATTATGCTGACTTCGTTAAACTGGATTTTGTTAGAATTGGAAGCGATGGAAACAGTTGTGAATTGCGAGTTGTTGGTGACCAGAGATTTTTCTTTGGATCACATGACTATTGTTATATTAGAAACAGATCAGGTCAAGATAGACCAAATGGTCAGTTATATCTTTACTATGGTTACGTTGGTGGTGGTGAAAGAAATACAGGTGTTTTTTTATCAGCATCCCCCAACGAGAGTAATTATATAAATAACGGCGGCAACGTGGGTATTGGCACGAATTCGCCCACCCAGAAATTAGAAGTGAATGGTAATATTAAGGCAAACTACGGATGGCTAAGAACAACTGGTAATAATTTGGTTTACAGTGAAACCCACGGTCGTGGGCTTTATTTTCAAGACAGTACATGGCTTCGTTGTTACGGAACATTTGCTTTTTATAATCACTCAGGTGTGAGTTTAAACTGGACTGGTAGGTATTACAGTGAGCACAACTACTTCGCGTATAGCGATGGTAGCAGTACTGTTGGTATTGAATGTGCACAGGCAATTGTAGCAGACTGGTTCGGTGCTAATAGTGATAGACGCATAAAAAAAAACATAGAAGATATTGACGACGGTGATGCTTTAAAAATACTTCGGAAAATACCAGTTAGATATTACAATTATAAAGATGATGTAAGAAAGGGGTCACAAAAGGTATCAGGTTTTATTGCACAAGAAGTTAAAGAAGTATTCCCTATGGCTGTTTCAATATCTCCCTACAGTAAACCCATACCAAATATTTTAAAAAAAATAACTAATGAAGTTTGGGAAGAAATAACAGATGGTAGTAAAAATAAATGGGTATTGAAAAAATTCGATTTAATTGATTCAAGTGGAGTTATTCTACCAGCAGATATTTCAAGAGGTAAATCATATAAATTCGAAATGCAAGATGTGTTTGATGAAAAAGGGGAAGATAAAGTATTTTTATCTGATTCTGATGGACATTTCATATTTGAAAAAAAATGGAAATATTTATTTCTTTTTGGCATTTGTGTAGATGATTTTCTTACAATTGATAAAAATAAAATATTTGCAATAAATTTTTCAGCATCACAGGAAATCGACAGGATACAGCAGGCAGAGAAAACCAAGCTTGAAGAGCAGACAACCGAAATTATTTCATTGAAAAATAAAATAATCACTCTCGAAACTCAATATAATAATCTACAACAACAAGTTCAAACTTTAATAGATAACCAATAATTTTAACAAAATTTATACTTTTAGAAAAAGTATAAATTTTGCTATACTTTTTCTAAAAGTATAAATTTTGCTATACTTTTTTCTAAAAAGTATAATATATGACAAGTAGTTTTTCAGTTGATGATTTAATTACAAAACGATTAACGATAGATGGTCAAAGAATACAACAATTAGGATTGGGTGCATTAGTAGTATCAGACCCAACATACGGAGTTGGTATAGGAACAGATACACCAAGATTACGATTAGATATATCTGGAACAAATGGTATCCGAATACCGGTTGGTATAACAGGAGAACGTCCCCAAATAGACGTGAATGACATTGTAGATTTAAGCGGTGTTTTAAGATACAATACAACATTAAATCAATATGAAGCTTGGGCACTCGATGGATGGCAAGCATTCGGTGGTTCAAGTTTACAATTATACACAAAAGAACAGGGCACAAATCCGACAATCAAATTAACAAAAGAAATAACAACATATGACGGCAATGATGATGGTGGTATAATAGAATTTTGTTTAAAAAATCAATCAAATTCAGTAACATATCAAGCGAAAATAAGTGCATTGGATTCAACAAGTAATGCTGGATATGGTTCTCTTGTTTTTTCAACATCAGGAGGTGGAAATCCTCAAGAACGTATGAGAATAGACCATACAGGTAACGTGGATATTTCTGATAATTTAACGGTAGGTGGCGACATATCTGGTAACGATGCCAGTTTTAATGACGTTAGTGGTGTCAATTTCTTCGGTGGAAACTTTTTTGGTAATTTACAGGGTAAAGCTGCAAACGTTTTTGATGGTCCACATACAAATATTACAGGAGTAGGTTCTCTAACATCAAGTCCTGCAAATGATAGAGCATTAGATGTATTGGGTAATATAAAAGTTGAAAAATCAGGTATGGTTGATACATTTGTTGAATTAATATCGAATAACAAGAAAGGTTATTTATTAAACAATAATGGAACTTTGAAACTTCATACAAATATTTCATCAAATAATTTAATTTTACAAGGGACTGGCGGTAACGTAGGAATTGGAACAAATAATCCACAAAGAACATTACATTTAGATGGACAATTAACTATCAGAAATGGAAATCAAGAAGGTTTGTTATTCTGGAATGGTGTAGGTAATACTTATATGGAAATAAATAAAATAACAGGAACAACTGGAAATGCTACAGGAACAATACGATTTCATACAAATGGGAATTCATATCTTAACGGCGGCAACGTGGGCATTGGGACTACTTCACCAGATCACACTTTAGATGTTAAAGGAGAATTAATGGTAGATGGAGGATGGTGTCGGGTTTCTGGTAATAAAGGTTTATATTTTTCTTCTCACGATGGAGGATGGTATATGACAGACTCAACTTGGATTAGAAATTACAATTACAAACCAGTTTATTTAAATGTTGGTTCATATAATAGTGTAGCTTTAGAAGTACAGGGAAGGGTTATTATAGGTTCAGGAACGCCTAAATTTCCTTTACATATAACAGCATATCAAGATATTTCATACTACGATTACGGTGGCACGGGTCAATTTCATGGAAATTATATTACTTCTATTGGTTCAAGTGGCTGGGGGAGTACCTCTCAATATTATAACGGTAATGGAAGTAGATACGTTTCTTTAAAAACGGATTATGGAATATGGAATTCAGGTGATTATTTTCATTCATCAGATGAAAGAATAAAAACGAACATTCAAGACGTAAGTGATAACATTGCACTCCAACAGCTCCGTGATATTTCTTGCTGCTTTTACGAATATAAAGATAAGGTAATCAAGGGAACAGACAAAACAATTGGTTTCATTGCGCAGCAAGTCAGAGAGAATATGCCAATGGCGGTTTCCATACAAAAAGGAATCATTCCTAACGAAATGCGCAAAATTGAAAATCCGCAGTGGACTACGGTAACGGACGCTTCTGGAAACAATACATACAAATTAACCATTTCGGACTTGGAAGACGCAAGTGGCAATACAAGCGAAACTACAAAATACAAATTTTACGTGAGCAACGATCCGTCAGGAAACGACGAGTGTGAAAAAGAAATCACAAGTTTGGAAAATGACCCAAAAAGTTTTATATTTGAAGAGCAATGGCAAAATGTGTTTTTATACGGTAAAGAGGTTAATGATTTCCATACGATTGATAAACAAAAGCTGTTTGCACTTAATTTTTCAGCATCGCAAGAGATAGACAGGATACAGCAACATGAGAAAACCAAGCTTAAAGAGCAGACCTCAAAGCTTGAAGAGCAGACCTCCAAGCTTGAAGAGCAGACCTCAAAGTTGGCAGAAGCACAAGCAGAAATAGCATCATTAAAAACTACTCTCGCCGATGTTTTATCAAGGTTAGCAGCATTGGAAGGAAATTAAATTGAATTACTTTTTTATAATATATTTTCAATCATTAAAAAAAATATATTATAAAAATGGATAAAATCATTTACAGATTCAAATTTTCTGAAGAATTTCTTGATATTTTGGTAGAATTTTCTACTATTCATCAACACGATAAATCAAAAGTATTCAAAGAAGCTTTTGAATTATTTGTAGAAAAAGAAGAAGAAGCAATAGCATTGGAACGTGAGCGATTAGAAAATGCAGGTTATAAAGGTGATATTATTGAAAAAATGTATAAAAGCGCAAGATATTATTTTAAAAACAAAGATAGATCAGAAGATAAGGTGAATTGTAAAAAACGTCGTGTTTACATTAAACAAAATAAAGAATTCATTGAAATTATTGATAGAAATCTTATGTTTGTTGCTGATTTAAAACCTTCTGAAGCATTTGAAGAATTCAAAGAAAAAAATAAACAATGTTTTGAAGATGAATGTTTACGCATTGGTGAGTATTTGGATAAACAACAAACATATAATAAAATAAAAAAAACTTTTAAAAACAGATACTTTTTAAATAGAAATTAATATAAAATTACCCAAATATTTTAGCTTTAAATGATGCAAAACTAATTTCTTTTTCTGGTTTTTCTTTCTCATTATTTTTTTTTAACCAATTAAATTCATTGATTTTTCCAATATACAAATATTTATTACTTTTATTTGCCACAATTTTATTTCTATCTATTTTCTTCTTTTTCTTTTTTGGTTTCTTAGTGATAAACACACTGTCTCTAATAGATTCTTCTTTATCTTCTTCTTTTGGATTTCCTGTTTCTAATAAAGCATCGTATTCTTCTTGTTGCTTTTTGATATTTTCACGTCTATCAATATATAATTTGGTGCAAAAATTCATAATAACAAATTTTCTTGCCACTGTTTCCAAATAATCAAACTTTACATTTTTTGTATCCGCCCAATATTCAAAGCCTTCTCTTTCTGCATTATAACGCAAAATAACATTTCCATTTGGTGTGTTTTCCATAACAGATGTATTCTTTGTAACATTATTATTCCTACTTAAATCATATTCCATAATTTTCAATGAATATTTATCTTCAAATAATTGTTGTGGTTTCTCTTCTTCTATATATTCGTCCATTAAAAATTTACTTATAAACCAGGATGTGATCGTAATACCAGCAATAGATACTAATGAAGCAATTAAAAGTTTATTCATTATATTATAATAATAATATTCGTTTAAATCATCATTTTGATAATAATCACATAAAATACTGTCCATATCTGTAAAAAAAAATATAAAAATATATTTAACTTATTTTTATAAATATTTTATAGAAATATAATATATATTATGAATGTTCCTGTAGATAAAAAATTATACAATAAAATAAAAAAAGATATTTATAGAAAAAATCCCAAACATAGTGCGTATAGAAGTGGAATGATTGTTCAAACGTATAAAAAAAAATTCAGAGAGAAATATGGAAAAAAGAAACCATATAAAGGAAGAAAAACACAAAAACGTGGATTGAAACGGTGGTTTAAAGAAAAGTGGGTAAATCAAAGAGGCGAAGTTGGTTATAAATATAAAAATGATATTTATAGACCTTCAAAAAGAATTACAAAAAAAACACCTATAACGCATAAAGAGTTGACAAAAAAGGAAATAAAAAAAGCGAGGAAAGAAAAATATACAAAAGGTAGAGTGAAAAGATTTAAAAAAGGTGGAACAAAAAGGGCAAAAGCTATATTTAAGAAAAAAAACAATGTTTCAGGAAAAATAATTTTCAAAAAAAGAAAAAATGGAGTTAGAATTGAATATGATATAAAAGGACTAAAAAATGGAAAACATGGATTTCACGTTCATGAAAATGGTGATTTTAAAGGTGATTGTTTAAAAGCAGGACCACATTTTAACCCGGAAGGTCATAACCATTCTGGAAGAAAAAGTAAAAAAAGACACGTAGGCGATTTAGGAAATCTTTTTACGAAAAATGGTAAAACAAAAGGTTATTTCATTGATAAAAAGATTTCATTATCAGGGAAAAATAATATTATAGGTAGAAGTATAATAGTGCATGATTTAAAGGATGACCTTGGTAAAGGAGGTGATGAAGAATCATTAAAAACAGGTAATGCTGGTGCCAGACTGAATTGTTCAAAAATAATAGAATTTTAAAATATTTTAAATAATTATATGAATCATATAATTATTGTAGGTGGTGGTATATCAGGATTATATACTCAATATAAATTATTAAAAAAATACAAAACAACAAAAAATATATTATTAATTGAAAAAAATAATATGGTAGGTGGAAGAATTTATACACATAAAGTGAATGTAAAAAATAAATCATATTCAATGGAGGCTGGTGCAGGTAGATTTAATGATAATCATACTATTTTAATAAAATTAATAAAAGAACTTGGTTATGGTAATAAAATATTTAAAATACCAAGTAAAGTAAATGTTATTTGTAGTAAAAAAAAGTGGAAAACGCATGAAATATCAAAATTCTCTCCATATGATTATTTAGATTCAATTATAAAAAATTTTAAACTAAAAGAAACGATGAGGAAGGTTACATTTGATGAGTGGTTACATAAAAACATAGATAATGAAATTGTTAAATACTTGAAAGATTTTTATCCTTATAAAGATGTTTTTAAAACAAATGCGTATGATGCACTTAATTTGTATAAAAAAGATTTGAATATTAATAATAATTTCTATGTTTTGGGGGGTGGATTAATGCAGATAACAGAAAAATTACAGAAAGAAATAAAATCAATGGGAGGGATAATAAGATTAAATACTGAATTGAAAACAATTGAAAATGTTGAAGGAAATTATATATTGAAAACAAATAAATGTAATTTTATATGTGAAAACATTATATTAACGGGACAAAGACCAGATTTATTAAAAATAAAATATTTAAAACCATTAAAAAATTTGTTAAATTCAGTTAGAAATGCTACATTGTGTCGATTTTACTTTATTTTTGATACAAAAAAATGTTCTTGGTTTAAAAATATAAAAAAAACAATAACAGATTCAAGATTGTCATATTTTATTCCAATAAATTATGATACTGGTCTTGTAATGATTAGTTATGTTGATGAATATAACGCAAAATTTTTGAAAAAAATGGAACTTGAAAGCAAAACTAAATTAATTAATTATTTATTAAAAGAATGTGAAAAAATGTTTGGTATTAAAAATATAAAAAAACCAATATGGACAAAAAGTTTTTATTGGGAAAATGGCGTAGGAGATTGGAAACCTGGTTTCAATAGCAAATTAATTGAAAAAAAAATAACAAAACCTTTAAAAAAAGAAAACATTTTTATATGTGGAGAGAATTATAGTAGCGAGTATCAATGTTGGATTGAAGGCTCTTTGAAAACAGCCGAAAATGTATTGTCAAAAATATCCCAATTTAAATTGTAAAATATAAAAAAAAATATATTTTAAAATTATATATGTCTTCAAAAAATAAATCAATGAAGAAATCAAGAAAAAATAAATCAATGAAGAAACCAAAAAAAAATAAATCAATGAAAAATAAATCAATGAAAAAACCAATGAAGAAACCAATAAAGAAGAATGGATATTTTTTTTTTGCGGATTATCCTGAGTTTAAACCAAATCTATCTCCAAGAGAGATCTTCAAGTTGGGAAGTTTTGGCGGCACTTATTGGCGTCCTATAAAATCATCAATATTAGGTAAAAATTTAAAAAATATTCATAAAAAATATCCTTGGTGGAAAGGTATCCCCGAAAATCATTTATCGCAATCCACATACGACAAAAAAATAAACAAATATGGTGTTAAAGTAGGAACTTCTTTGGAATTTTGGGAAGGTAAAGGATGGATTAAAAAACTTCATCCTTATGGTTGGGTTCATTGGTATTGTGATTTTTTTTCAGGAAAACGATGCATTGATGACGAAAGACAAATTAAAAGATGGAAAGGATTGGCTGGACACCGCGGTAGATTTATGCGTTTTTTAGTAACACAAATACTAAAAAAGGGAACAAAAAATGATTGGAATAATTCAGAAATAAGTCCAAAAATTCGTCAAGTATTGCAGCATTGGGGATATAAATTAACAAAAAGGGATTTTAATAATGAAATTAAAAGGAGGAAATTATAATGATTTTTTTCTTAATTCGAATAATTCTTTAATTGAATCGCATAAATTTGGAACTTTGTAAAGAATATAACTTTTGTTTGGATTATTTGGATGGAGTCTCACAAGATACATATATCTAATCGTCTTTCCATAATTCTTTTCCAGAATAGCTTTATATGTATTAAGTTGGAGAGAATAATGCCAAAAATTTGCATTTGGTATAAAATTAATGCATTCTGTTGTTGCAGATTCCCAGGTATTTGTTTTTTTCATATCCTTTGAACGTTTCCAATCATAAATATCAATTGAACCATCTTCATTTTCAAATGTCATATCTATTGAACCAGCCAATTTCAATTCTTTATCATATACCATCCATTCAGTTCTATATGGTTTAAGATCTATGGTTGCTTTATGAAAATCCATAAAATATTTAAATTCTATGGAATCATTTTGAACAGGTTGTTTATTGTAAAAACATTCAATATCGTAATGCATTTTTGTTCCTGCTTCACTGGCTTCTTTTCCATTTTTTCTCCATAAAGCTTTGATTTCATATGGTGACATACCATAATATTTATTTTCTGTCCATTTTTGCGATTTCATCATATTTTGAATGATTTTGTCTGCGTTGAAATGAGGAAAATGTGAATGATTCCAAGTAGTTACCGATTTATAATCCGAATCTCCATCTATAGTGTAAATATGCGGTCCTTCTTCAAAACTAATATGTGAATCTCTTTCATGTTTGTTTAAATTTTCGAGGTATGTTAGAGGTGAAGTCATTGTTATTTGTTATTATATTGTGTTTAAGTAATTTAAACACAATAATTATCAATTTAAATAACTGTATTGTGGTATTTCAATGGACATAAATAAATTTTTTAGTATTGTTATAAATTCATTATATAATTTGTAATAATTCTTTGTTAAAAGCAATAAAGTTCCTGCACTTAATACTAACATTTTATCGTGTATATCTATATTTCTCTCGGTCCAGGGCCAAAAAACAAAAATAACCACAACACCAACATATATTGCAAAAATATTTTCAACTAACTTTTCTAATTTATGACTAAAATTACTAACATGGAATTTACTTAAAACAAAAATTAACACTATCAAAAATTTCAGAAAAAAAAAGAATTTATGGTATGTTTTCATTATTATATACTTTTTAGAAAAAAGTATAGCAAAAACCGTTTTTCCTTTTGATATACTTTTTCTAAAAGTATTATTTTGCTATACTTTTTCTAAAAGTATTATTTTGCTATACTTTTTCTAAAAGTATAATTATTCTAATGCTGCTAATCGAGATAAAACATCGGCTAATGTGTTTTCTAATGCCGCAATTTTTGCTTCGGATGCCGCAATTTTTGCTTCGGATGCCGCAATTTTTGCTTCGGATGCCGCAATTTTTGCTTCGGCTTCCAAAAGCTTAGTTTTATCTTCTTGCTGTATTTTATCCAATTCTTGCGTCGCTGCTATATGTGTGCAATGAATACTATTATAATCAACACATAATGTATTTGGTTCCATTTCTGTAATTGTATTTTCTATGATTGAATTTCCAGAAGCATCAAGTATATTATTTCCAGAAGCATCTTTTTTATAAACATTAATTACTTTTTCTTTGTATTCTTCGCCATAAACAACAAATTTTAATTCAGGAATATTTTTAATTTCCTGTGCAATAATTCCTGTCTCAATAGTATAATCTTCTATATGTTCTAATGGATTTCCTGATGCATCTAATGGGTTACCTGATGTGTCTAATTGAAAATTATGAGAAGCTTCATATAATTTTGTTCCTGTTTTAATATAATGCTTTGGTTTTAATTTTGATATTATAGAAAGAGCATTTGTTATTGATTGTTCATTATGTTTAATTCTATCATCACTACCATTCAAACCACCACTTGCATAATATAAACTACCATTAACGTCTAATTTATATCCTGGATTTTTTTTCCCGATGCCTACGTTGCCTCCATTTGGATTTAGTAATATTGGATAGTGATTTGTATCGTTTCCAGATTGTATGTATGATCCGTAATGGGAGCCGTTGGTCTCATAAATTGTGCCCATCCACATCCCCCAATAGTTTTGTTTCGTTCCAACAGATTTTCCTAAAAATAAACTACATGTTGAATTATTATTAATATTACCAGTAAAATTTGGTATTGTTCCTTGTCCCGGTGAAATCGTATTAGTTATATTTAATGAACATCTCGGCGAAGTTGTGCCGATGCCCACGTTGCCACCAAAAGGATTGATTGTTAAACTTGTACCTACACCTAATGAATGAGATTGTATACCATTGTAGTGGGCCGATGAGGTATTTTGACCGTTTCTTGTGCATCTTCCCATTGTAATACCATTAATATCGGTTCCACAATGTAAAGAACCGTACCATACTGCTGTCTGGTTCGAAGGATTTTTTAAATATGGGTCGGATATAGTACCATTAATATGCAAATTATAACTTGGGTCATTGGAACTTATACCCATATTTCCCGTAAATGTTGGATTTGCCAACGGTGCTTTTGTATCCATTTCAGTTTCTACATTTGTTGTTCCATACATTAAAGTTGCTGCTTTTATTGTTTCATTAACATTTAATTGCTTCATATCTACAACATTGAAACTGGCATCATTACCACTTAAATCGCCGTTTAATTCAAAAAATCCATTAGCGCTTATATCACCATTAACATTTAATTGCTTCATA
>Ga0315315_10002042_pt1 | contig 18495 bp, 19 predicted proteins | sample M140m3416metaG_FD_203699 | JGI IMG/M metagenome (GOLD analysis project Ga0315315, IMG submission 203699) | Ammonia-oxidizing marine archaeal communities from Monterey Bay, California, United States - M1 40m 3416 | ecosystem: Environmental > Aquatic > Marine > Intertidal zone | place: USA... | reverse complement strand
AAATTTCACCCAGATAAAACCAAGGGTGATAAAAGTTCAGAAGAAAAATTTAAAGAAGCTAGTGAGGCGTATCACATTCTTTCAGATGAAAAAAGAAAGGCTAACTACGATCAATTTGGTCACGCCGCTTTTGAAAGTGGTGGAGGTGGAGGCCAAGGCTTCAGTGGGTTTGATACATCATCCTTTTCAGATATTTTTGAGGATTTTTTCAGTGATTTCGGTGGAGGTGGTTCCACTAGAAGATCAAGTAATAGAGGAAATGACCTTAGATACGATGTAAGCATAGATTTAGAAGAAGCTTACAAAGGTATTCAAAAAAACGTTAAGTATACAACTTACAAAGCTTGTTCATCTTGTTCTGGAAGCGGCGCTGCAAAAGGCTCAAAACCTGTTAGATGTGATTATTGTTCTGGCAGAGGAAAAGTAAGAACCAACCAAGGATTTTTTACTGTCCAGCAAACTTGCCCTCAGTGCAGTGGGTATGGAGAAATGATTAGCGATCCGTGCGATAAATGTAACGGTAACGGAAAAGTACAATCAAATGAAAATGTAACTGTCAAAATTCCAAAAGGTGTTGATGATGGTACAAGGATCAGAGTATCTGGCAAAGGTGAAGCCGGATCAAAAGGTGGTTCTAGTGGAGATTTATATTTATTTATATCTATAGATAATCATGATATTTTTAAAAGATCAGACGAGAATTTATATTACGAACTTCCAATTTCATTTACGGATGCTGCACTTGGATCTTCGGTTGAGGTTCCATCTATTGATGGTGGAAAATCCAAAATTAAAATTCCTGCCGGCACACAGCATGGTAAACAATTTAGACTTAGAGGTAAAGGAATGCCTGTTTTAAGAGGAGGCGCTTTTGGTGATTTATATATAAGAATAAATACCCAGGTTCCTATTTCGTTAACTAAAAAACAAAAAGAAATTCTTGAAGAATTTAATGAAATTGAGAGTAATAAACCAGATCCAGTTATTAAAAGTTTTTTTGAAAAAGCCAAAAAGTTTTGGAAAAATTCTTAGTTTTAGATGAGCACTGATCAAATAATGTCTGCAATTTTTCTCATTGCAGTATTAATTTTAATTTTACCCAGTTTTCTTTCTACAAATTATAAATTGAAAGAATTTTTAAGAAATTTATCTATTTGGGCTATAATTACGCTGGTTATTATTGTAATCATTTATTTTATTAGTTTATGAGAAAAATAAATTTATCTATTTCTGGATGTATGGGAAGAATGGGTCAACAACTCATTAAGTCCACAAAAAAAAATAGAAACTTTAAATTAGTTTCCTTAACAGAAAACTTTTTGATTAATAAAAAAATTTCTGGATTAAAACCATCTAAAAATAATGTTAAAGCATTCAAGAAATCAAATGTAATAATAGATTTTACTGTTCCTAAATGCACTTTAGAGATACTAAAAATTGCAGCAAAATTAAAAAAAAGAGTTGTTATTGGAACTACTGGTTTTTCAAAAAAAGAGGAAATCTTAATAAAAAAATTTTCAAAAAAAATTCCTATACTTAAAGCAGGCAATATGAGCTTAGGGGTAAATCTTCTCATGTATTTAACAGAGATTGCCTCAAAATCTCTTGGAAGCAATTTTTTAAGTAAAGTATATGAAGTTCATCACAAACATAAAATTGACTACCCCTCAGGTACAGCTTTGATGTTAGGAAAAGGAATTGCAGATGGAAAAAATAAAGATTTTTATAATTTGATAGGGAAAAAATATTTAAATAAAAAATCTTTTCCTTATGCAAAAAAAATCAACTTTAATTCAATTCGTAAAGGTGAAATAATTGGAGAACATGAAGTGCGATTTTCTAGTGGAAAAGAAATTATAAAACTCAATCACGAGTCTTTTGATAGAGCTTTATATTCTGAGGGAGCATTAACTGCTGCTGTTTGGTTAATGTCAAAAAAAGCAGGTCTTTATTCTATGAGGGACCTTCTTAGCTTTAAGTGAACAATAAAAAAAAAGCAAAAATTATTATAAGGATATTAAATAAAACCTATCCTAAGATACCTATACCACTTAATTATAAAAATACTTTTACTCTTTTAGTTTCTGTTCTCCTTTCTGCACAATGCACCGATGTAAATGTAAATAATGTTACAAAGGATATCTACCCAAAATATAATAAACCAATTCATTTTGTACACCTTGGTAGGAGAAAAATTGAGCGGTTAATAAAAAGAATAGGAATATTTAGAGTTAAGGCTAAAAGTATCTTTTATTTATCGAAAACATTAGTTGAAAAATATAAAGGTAAAGTACCAAAAACTTATGAAGAACTTGAGCAGTTGCCTGGCGTAGGTCACAAGACCGCTAGTGTTGTCATGTCTCAAGGTTTTGGTTTTCCTGCTTTCCCAGTAGACACGCATATTCATAGATTAGCTCAAAGATGGGGTTTAACGAATGGCAAAAATGTTGTGCAAACTGAAAAAGATTTAAAGGAAGTTTTTCCAAAGAAATATTGGAACAAGCTACATCTGCAAATAATTTGGTATGGAAGGGAATATTGTAAAGCCCGAGATTGCTATGGAATAACTTGTAAAATTTGTAAAAGCTGTTATCCAAATAGAAAAAAACCTATAAAAACAAAAAAAGCATAAATGAAAATCCTGGGAATTGGCAACGCTATAGTTGATGTAATTTGTAAAGTTGAGGATAAATTTATCTCTCAAAATAATTTAACAAAAAGTACAATGAAACTTGTGGATGAGGCTGAGTTTAAAAAACTATTATCTACTCTCACAATAGAGGAAACTGTTTCAGGTGGTTCAGTTGCTAACTCTATAGTGGGTCTCTCACAACTTGGAAATAAAGTTGGCTTTATTGGTAAAGTAAGCGATGATAATTTAGGTAATAAATACGAAGATGGCTTGAAAAAAGAAAATGTGCAATATTTCTATTCTAAGAAAAAAGAGTCAGTTCCAACTGGAACCTGCTTAATATTAATTACACCCGACTCCGAGAGAACCATGGTTACTTTCCTTGGAACAGCTGGAAAAATAAACGAAAATGATATTGATATCAATGCAGTAAAGAAGAGCGAGATCTTATTTTTAGAGGGATATCTTTGGGACGAGGGTGAGCCCAAAAAAGCATTTGAAAAAGCAATTAACAATTCAAATAAAGTTGCGATGTCATTGTCAGACTTATTCTGTGTAGAAAGACATAAACCTCATTTTCTAGAATTAGTAAAAAATAAATTAGATATCACCTTTGCAAATGAGCAAGAAATCATGTCATTAATAAATGTAAGTAAATTTGATGAAGTGCTAAATTTTGCAAAAGAAATAAATAAATTAATAATTATTACACGTGGTGATAAAGGAGCAGTTGCAATCAATAAAAATGAAATCATAGAGTGCTCTGCTAAAAAAAATCTTCAAATTAAAGATTTAACTGGAGCAGGAGATTTATTTGCTGGTGGCTTCTTACATGGCTTAATTAATAATAAGTCTATTAAACAAAGTTTGGAAACTGGTACAGAGATGTCTTCAAAAGTAATTCAAATAATTGGTGCCAGATTGAAATAATTTATCTTTTTTTTCTTTTAAAACTACCTTTACCTTTTTTTGGCTTTACTACTCGTTTTCTATATTTAGATGTAAAAAGATCTTTTGCTATCTTGTTTCTTTTTTTCACAAATAATAACCGTCTTTGTTGTTTAGAATAAACTTTTCATCCATAAATTTTTCTGCAATCTTTTTTCTTAATCTATAAATATGCGTTTCAACTGTATGTGTATCTGCGTCAGAAGAATAATTCCAAACAGATGACAAAATATTATCTTTTGAAATTGGTTTTTTGTTATTTAAAAATAATTCAAGTAGCTGAATTTCTTTTTCTGTCAGAATTATAAATTCTTCTGATTTTGATAATTTTTTTTCATTTTTATTTAATAAATAGTTCTTCACATTAATTGAGGAATTTTGACTAAATTTTTTCTTTGCGGAAATATTTTCTATTAATTCATTAATTTCTTTTAAAGTTGAGGGAAGTTCTAAGTTAGCATCAAAAATATTGTTCGCTTGCTTTCTTTTTGTGGCTAGAATTTTTATTGAGTCACTCTTTTGGATTAATTCTTTCTGTTTGATCTGTTTAAGTGCCTCCTCGTGAACTAAGATAACATCATGGCTACTACTTAAATTTTCAAAAGTAGGATTAAACTTTAAAAAAGTTTTAAGTTCATTTAATGTAGAGATAAATGAAGTGGGACCTAAAATTAGAACTTTTAATACATGCATATATTAATTAATAAAAAATACCTTTCTTATTACAAATATAAAGTAAAATGTTCCATAGGTAAAAGAGGAATTGGTTATAAAAAGAAAGAAGGAGATCTTATCACTCCCATAGGCCTTTATAAAATTAAGTACATACTCTATAGAAAAGATAGAATTAAGCGGTTTAAAACAAAATTAAAAACTATCACAATAAAGAAAAATATGGGTTGGTGTAATGATTCTAAATCCAAAAAATATAATCAACTAGTTAAATTACCTTCTAAAAGTAATTACGAGAAACTTTATAAAAAAGAAAATGTTTATGACATTATTCTTGTGTTGGACTATAACATGTCACCTGTAATAAAAAATAAAGGAAGTGCAATATTCATACATATTTCCAAAAAAAATTATAAAAAAACTGAGGGGTGTGTTGCTGTAAAAAAAAGGGACCTGGTAGAAATAATAAAAAAATTACAAAGAAATACTAAGGTTAAGATCGTGAACCAAAAATAGCGCTTCCTATTCTTACAAATGTAGATCCATTTTTAACTGCATTACCAAAATCAGCTGACATTCCCATGCTCAAATGTTCGAGTGCAAGTGATTTATTTAATTCATTAACTGATTTAAAATATTTTTCGGTGTTATTATCGTTAGGAGGTATTACCATAAGACCGATCACTTTAAGATTAAGTTCATTAACACAATAATTGTAGAAAGGATCTAGCTCACTTGCAGATATTCCTGATTTTTGAACTTCATTTCCTATATTGACCTGGATAAAATATTTTAAACTTTTATTCATATTGTTTTGATGCTTAGCTAAAGCATCAGCTAATTTTTGATTATCTACTGAGTGAATATAATCAAATATATTTACTGCATCTTTAGTTTTATTAGTTTGCAGTTTGCCAACCATATGTAAATTTAAGTTTTGATTGTTTTTTTTTATTTCACTCCACTTAACTTTTGCTTCTTGCACTTTATTTTCTCCAAAATGTGCGTGCCCAAAGTCTATTAAAGGTTTAATATGATCTAAAGAAAATGTCTTACTAATAGCAACAATATTTACTGGTTTAGCAGGCTTTAATTCATCAATATTAGATTTTATTTTGTTAAATCTTTCAATTATCATATTATTTATGTTTATCTTTAAAAAAAAATATTTTTTTATAATAGAAAGTATAAAAGAAATAGATCTAAAAAATATAAAAAATTTCGGAAAATATAGTATTATTTACAGAAATAATTCTCCTGAAAATATTGAAATATTAAAAAGATTTAGGCTTGAATGCAAAATCCAAAGAATTCCTTTTTTTATTGCTAATAATATTGATTTAATTAAAACACTTAAAGCTGATGGATTGTATATTTCTGCTTATAATAAAAATTTAAGTTCTAATTATTTAAAAAACAATTTTAAAATTATAGGGTCAGCACATAGCATAAAAGAAATAAATATAAAAAAATTACAAGGTTGTTCGGAAATAATTTTATCCCGATTATTTAAAACTGCTTACAAAAATAAAGTAGATTTTTTAGGTGTGATTAAATTTAATTTATTATCAAAGCTAACTAAAACACCTTTAACCCCATTAGGTGGAATTAATTCAAAAAATTTAAATAATTTAAAAAATGTAAATTGCAAGAACGTTGCATTATCATCCTTTATTAAGGATAAGTCTAACAAAATTCATGCCTCTTTAAGGTAAGTAGATTTAAATTTTATTAAAATTACTAACAACTTTACAAAAGTCAAAAAAAAAGGGGCGATAAAATCGCCCCTTTTTAATTGAATAATATTTGCTAATTAAAACGCAAATGTCATAGCAATAATTGTCTCTGATAAGTCTTGGTTTTGAGTGTACGTAGCGTTTTCTACATCAGCTCTAGCTAAAGAGATTGTAGCACCACCTATGTTGTATGCGATTTGAACTGAGTCCATTTCGATATCGTAAGTAGTGTTTGTGCTAGTTGATTGATTAGCTACTGATTCTTCTCTTGCGTAAGAAACAGATACTGCATCGTTCACTGCATAACCTATTGAGTAACCTGTGTTTTCATAGTACTCAACTGCAGAAGCAGCTCTGTTAGCTTCTAACATTTCAGGAGCTTGGTAAGATTTACCATAACCAAGTGTTACGTTTCCAGCAGCATAAGTAATAGCATATGCTCCACCTTCTTCTAATTGGTCTTCTGTATCAACACCATCATCGAAGTCGTTCACTTTATTATAGTGAGCTTGTAGTGTTAAACCATCAAGTGGCTTAGTTACTAAAGAGTACTCATTTCTAGAGTTACCTGACACACCTGTTTCGTTTCCTGAAGCAGAGTCATGTCCCATGTTAGTATTATAAGCAACTGATGCTGTTGTACCAAAAGGTAATTCTGGTGTGTGATACTGAATAGTTGCAGTATTTGCTGCACCAGCGTCGCCTGGGTATGTTATACCGTAAGAAGAACCTGTGTCAGACATAGAAGTGTATGCTGATTGGTCCCATTTGTATTTCTTGTTGTTTCCACACTCAGACACACAAACTTTAACTGTACCCATATCATTCATACCTATTACGATAGAAGTATCATCATTGTTTGTTGCTGTTCCGCCAGCTGCTGTATCCATTTCCATAGAGTAAGCCCATGTGAAACCGTTATCCATTTCACCACTAGCAGTAAAGTTTAATTCATTAGTAATACCAATTCCTTGGTCAGCTGAGACACCGCTTGAACTATTGTAAGTAGCTTTAGCAGTACCGCTAACACCTAATTCACCAGCGTTAACAGAAATCATTAGCGACAAAGAAGCGATAGAAACTAATAAAGTTTTCATTATTGTTTTCATTGTGTTTCCTTTGTTAAGTTATTGTTTATAATTATAAACATCATCAAATTATCAGTTTAGATACTGAAAACTTTTTTTTTTATTAATTTTATTGACTTTTTTGGCTTGTGTTGTAATTATATCACATTTTAAAAATGACCAAATTTATTAATAAAATAAGGGTTTTTTAACTATTATTTTGTGTTTCTGTAAGCTTTAAACTAAAAATATGTCTTTATGATAAGAATCTTACTAATTTCAATTGTTTGCTTGCTAACTTTATCCTGCGGTGTTCTTAAACCTACAAAGGTTGATACAAGAAAAAATCCTATTAATGCTCAAGAGAGAGCAAAAAAAAATATAAAGGAGGGAAAAGGAACTTCTTTAAAGGATTTAGTGGGTAGACGCGGTGGCACAAATTACGAATTTAGTACTTCTAATCCTATGTGGAGAGCGTCATTAGAAATTCTTGATTTTCTTCCACTTACAACAGTTGATTATTCTGGAGGCATGATCATTACTGACTGGTATTCAGAAGAAAATTCTAACGATTCAATTAAGATAACTGTTAGATTTTTAAATAATGAAATTAGAGCAGATAGTTTAAAAATCATAGTTCATAGAAAAGGTTGTTCTACAAATAATAAGTGTAAAATAAGTTTATTGAATAGTAGTGCCATTGGATCAGAATTACTTACTACGATTGTAAAAAAAGCAGCTGAAATCGATATCGCTTCAAAAAATAAAAAAAAATAAGTTCTGCTATGGAAAGATTAAATTTTCATTCTATTGAAAAAAAATGGCAGGTTAAGTTTCAGAAAAAAAAGCTCTACAATAATAATCCTGTAGCAAAGAAATTTTACTGTCTTGAAATGTTTCCTTATCCCTCCGGTAAAATACATATGGGCCATGTTAGAAATTACACAATTGGAGATGTAATAGCTCGCTACAAATTTCTTAATGGTTATAATGTTCTTCACCCAATGGGTTGGGACTCTTTTGGCTTACCTGCAGAAAATGCTTCTAGACAGAACGGTCTTCATCCAAAAAATTGGACTGAAAACAACATTAAAACCATGAAAAAGCAGCTTCAAATGCTAGGTTTGTCAATTGATTGGGATTTGGAAATTTCAACTTGTAACAAAGATTATTATAAGCATCAGCAAGAGTTATTTATAGATTTTTACAATAAAGGTCTGGTTTCAAGAAAAGAAACCTATGTAAATTGGGATCCTGTAGAAAAAACAGTTTTAGCAAACGAACAGGTTATTAATGGTAGAGGCTGGAGATCCAATGCTTTAGTGGAGAGAAAAAAATTATCACAATGGTTTTTTAATATAACAAAATTTTCAGAAGACCTTTTAAACGATTTAGAAAAATTAAAAGGTTGGCCAGAAAAAGTTAGACTGATGCAAAAAAATTGGATTGGTAAATCTTATGGATGTGAATTAACATTTGAAATTATAAATTCACAAAGCAAAATTAACGTTTTCACTACTCGCCCAGATACAATTTTTGGTGCAAGTTTTATATGTCTCTCAGTAGATCATCCTTTAAATAAAAATTTTATTAATAAAAAAGATTTCATTGAGTTTAAAAAGGCATGTAACAAAACTGGAACCACTGAAGAAGCAATAGCTAATGCTGAAAAACTTGGATATGACACAAAACTATTTGTGAAACATCCTTTTATTGCTGAAAAAAAATTACCTATTTATTTTGCAAATTTTGTTTTAATGGATTATGGAACTGGCGCCATTTTTGGATGTCCAGCACATGATCAGAGAGATTTCGATTTTGCAAAAAAATATCATTTGGATATAATTCAAGTTGTTTCTCACGATGATAATTCAAAAAAAGAATTAAAAGAGGCCTACACTGGACCAGGTAAAATAATCAATTCTAGTTTTTTAGATGGGCTTGAAATTGCCGGAGCAAAAGAAAAGATAATTTCAGAGATTGAAAAAAAGCAAATTGGTAAAAAAAAAACATTATATAGATTAAAAGACTGGGGAATTTCTAGGCAGCGTTATTGGGGGTGCCCTATTCCAATGATATATCTTGAGGATGGTTCTGTTATACCAGTTGAAAAAAGTGAATTACCTATAGAACTACCTGAAAATATAGATCTAAACACTAATGGAAATCCACTTGATGCGCATCCAACTTGGAAATTAACAACCCATAAAGCTACTGGAAAGAAAGCAACAAGGGAAACGGATACGTTAGACACATTTGTTGACTCTTCTTGGTACTTTTTAAGATTTTGCTCACCCGATCATAAAAATTCACCCTTTGACGAAAAAAAAATTGATTATTGGATGCCAGTTGATCAATATATTGGTGGTATTGAACACGCAATTTTACATTTACTCTATTCTCGCTTTTTTACTAAGAGTATAAATTTTTGTAATAAAAAAATTAAAATTTCAGAACCTTTTAAAAATCTTTTTACACAAGGAATGGTTTGTCATGAGTCATATAAAGATAAAAATAATAATTGGCTTTCGCCAGATGAAGTTGAAAGACTTAGCGCTTCAAATGTAGTGAAGAAAATTGACAAATCCAAAGTAATTGTTGGACCTCCTGAGTCAATGTCTAAGTCAAAAAAAAACACTGTTGATCCTGAAACAATGATCAAACAATACGGTGCTGACTCTGTAAGATGGTTTATATTGTCTGATAGTCCGCCAGAAAAAGACATTCAATGGTCAAATACCGGCGTTTCTTCATCTAATAAGTTTTTACAAAAAATTTGGAATTTGAATTATTTAATCTTTCAAAAAAAAGACACAAAAGCAGTCGTAAAAAGCGAAATATCTTTCACCACTAAAATAAATAGTTTTGTAAACAAGATTGATAATGCAATTAAAAATTTTAGATTCAATGTAGCTATCGCACTTTTTTATGAAGTTTACAAAATATTTAAAGATGAAATGGATAATGATCTAGAAAAAAGCACGCTAGTTAAGAATATTACAGTAATTATGAAATTGATGTTACCATTTACACCGCATCTCGCAAATGAATGTTTGGAGTTACATGGTTGTAAAACAGAAAACCAATGGCCGAAAGTAGATAAAATTGTTGGTGCTGAAATTATAAAATTTGCAGTACAAATTAATGGAAAAACAAGGGATATAATAGAGATTGAGACTAATTTAAACGAGACTCAAGTAAATAATATCGTTAATAAAAATTCTAAAGCAAAAAAATATTTAATAGATAAAAAAATAATTAAAACTATATTTATTAGTAATAAAATAATAAATTATATTATCTAAATAAATGATTAAAACAAAATACATTATTATTATCTTTATATTTTTATTAACTAATTGTGGCTTTGAAGTAATAGACTACTCTAAGCAAAATAATTTTAAAATTGAACGAATTGAAACTAAAGGTGATAACGCAATCAACTATAGGCTTAAAAATAAAATAAAAGTTATTTCAAATGCACAGAGTCTAAATTTAATCGAGCTGAGTTTTTCCTCAAAAAAAAATAGTAGTATAAAGGAAAAGAATATTAAAAATGAAATAACTAAATATAAATTAGAAATTATATCTGAAGTTAACTACAAATTTTTAAATAGAGATAAACAGGGAAGTTTTGTAATAAGTGTTCAAAGTGATTATGCTGTTGCTCAAAAATATTCACAAACACAAAAAAATCAAGCAGACGTACTAGAGACTTTAACAGATGAATTATCAGCTGAAATAAGAAGAAAGTTATCACAAAACTTAAATGATTTATAAAAGTTATATAATAGAAAAAAATTTTAAATCTATAGATGGTAATATTTCTCTTTTCTATGGTGAAAATCTTGGATTGCAAAATGATTTTAAAGATATTATTAAGTTAGAGAATCCAAACACTTCAATTGCAAAGTACGAACAAGATAATGTTATTAAAGATCCTGAAACTTTTTTAAATGAATTATTCAATTTTTCACTATTTGAAAAAAAGAAATTATTTATTATTAATAACGTAAATGACAAAATATTACCTACTATACAAGAAATAGAAAAAAAAATTGAAGAGCAAAAAATTTACCTTTTTACAGGGATATTAGATAAAAAATCAAAATTGAGAAACTACTTAGAAAAGTCTAATGAATGTGCAATCATTCCTTGCTATTTAGACAATGAAATTAGTTTAAGGAATATTATTTTGAATAAACTTAGTGGATTCAAAGGTTTAAGTGCCGAAAATCTAAACTTGATAATACAGAATTGTAATCTTGACAGAGTTAAATTAAATAATGAATTAGATAAGATTAGGCTTTTTTTTAAGGAAAAAATTTTAGAAAAAGAAAGTCTAGAAAAACTTTTAAACTTAGAAGTTCATGATGATTTTAATTTACTTAAAGATGAAGCAATAAAAGGAAATAAAATGAGTACAAATACACTATTGAGTAATACGATAATAGATTCTGACAAAAGTGCTTTTTACTTAGCTTTACTAAATCAAAGATTTGAAAAATTAAACGAAATACAAAAGTTAACAAAAAATAGTGATATAAATCAGATATTAAATAAAATTAAGCCGCCAATTTTTTGGAAGGATAAGCCAATAATTACTCAACAAATTAAAAAATGGAATGATAAGAATATAATTAAGATACTTGATAATATTTATAACGTTGAAATTAAAACCAAAACCGAGTCTTCAATAAACAAAAACATTTTAATAAAAAAACTAATTGTAGATATTTGTAATCTTGCTAACGCTTAGTAAGAAGATCAGAAATTAATTGAAATTGTTCCAAATCCTTATATTCAATTATAACTTTCCCCGAATTATTTTTTTTATTTGTAATATTAATTTTCAAACCTAATTTTTTTTCAATAAATTCTTGAGCTTTTATAATATTTGCATCGTAAATTTTTTCTTTGTTAGGGTTCTTTTTTGATTTAACTAGATACTCAACTTTCCTAGCGCTATAATTCTTTGAAACAATTTCTTCTGCAATATTAGTAGCATTTGCAAGTCCAATTAAAGGTCTTGCTTGACCAGATGATAATGTACCTTCTTCTAGCATTGAAACAACATCTTTAGGTAAAGTTAATAACCTTAAGGTGTTGCTGACGTGACTTCTACTTTTAGACATTAGCTTTGAAATATTTTCATGATCATATTTAAATTCTTCATTTAACCTTTTATACCCTCGAGCTTCCTCAATAGGATTTAGATCATCTCTTTGAATGTTTTCTACTATAGCGACTTCTAAAGACTCTACATCGCTTAGATTTAATATTCTGACTGGAATTTCATGTAATCCGGCTCTTTGAGCGGCAATCCATCTTCTTTCTCCAGCTACTATTTCATATTTACCAGTTTCTGTTTTATTTGGACGCACAGCTATCGGCTGGATAACTCCATTTTTTTTGATAGAATTAGCCAATTCTTCAATTTTTTCCTCTCTAAAATTTTGTCTTGGCTGATAAGGATTTCGACTTAAATCGCTTATTGAAACGGTATTTAATTGCTTTACTGATTGCGGCTTGTCTTTTGATTTTTCATCTCCAAATAGTGCTGACAAACCTCGCCCTAATCCTTTTTTTTTTACGGTCATGCAGCACTCACTATTTTATTTTTAAATTCTTCAGCTAATTTAAAATATGATTTACTTCCAACACAGCTCTTATCATAGATAACACAAGGCAAGCCATGTGATGGGGCTTCGGACAATCTAACATTTCTCTGAATCACAGTTTTGTAAACTTTGTCTTTAAAATAATTTCTTGCTTCCTTATCTACTTCTGATGAAAGTTTATTTCTTTTATCAAACATAGTTAAAAGTATTCCTCTTATAGAAAGAGTAGGATTCAGATTTTCTTTTATTCTATCTATAGTTTTAACTAACTGTGTAATTCCTTCCAATGCGAAGAACTCTGTTTGCAGAGGAACTAATAACTCATCTGAAGCCACTAAAGACATTATAGTTAGCAAGCTTAAGGACGGTGGACAATCTATAAATATGTTGTCATACTTTTTTAGTAATCCTGATTTTTCAGATTCTAATATTCCTTTTAAAACAAATGCTCTTTTAGAATCGTTTGCAGTTTCAACTTCTAAACCAGATAAATTTACATGTGATCCTATGATATCTAAATTTTGTATATTAGTTTTTTGTATTGCCGTCCCTAGACTAATTTTTTTTATTAATAAATTGTAAATATTTTTATCTTCATCACTATTACTTTTACCAAATCCTGTTGTAGCGTTTCCCTGAGGATCTAAATCAATAACGAGGTTCGTTTGACCCAATATGGACAGTGATGCAGCTAAATTTATTACCGTCGTTGTTTTTCCTACCCCTCCCTTTTGATTGATTACCGAAATTGTTGTCGTCATTTTTTAAAATCGACTATAATTATTTTAGAACCTTCATTTGTTATGCTATTCTCAAGCTTATAATCGTATTTTTCATTTTTAAAAGCTTTATTTAAATCTTCCTGTGCGTTTTGACCTTTTAAAATTATTAATTTATGGTGTTTTTTTGAGATTTCACGTGAAACTTGTATTATTGCTTCTAATTTTTTAAAGGCCCTACTCACTATGTAGTCTGAATCGATAAAGCCTTCATAAACATTTCCGTAAATTCCTACTTTAATAGATAATTTATTACTTATAGTCTTTAAAAATGCTCTTTTAACTGGTGATTTTTCATATAATTTCACGTGAAAGTCTTTATTATTGTTAAACAAAGCCAGAATTAAGCCTGGAAAACCACCTCCAGAGCCTAAATCTGACAAAGAACCTTTTGAGAAATCAATAAATTTAACTAATTGAGCAGAATCAAGGATATGCCTATGCCACACGACATTTTCAGTACTTTTAGAGATAAAATTATGCTTTTTATTAGCCTCAAGCAACTCATCTACAAAAATTTTGATGTCAGATATAGTTTTGGTACTAAAGTTTAAGTGATTTTGAAGAATATTTATAACTTCATTTTCCTGCATTAAGCAGTAGCTTTAAATTTCAGCTTTTTGATATGAGATAATAAGATTATTACAGCTGCAGGTGTGATCCCATCTATTCTAATAGCTTGACCTAAAGTTTTAGGTCTTATTGCAATGAGCTTCGACTTAACCTCGTTCGACAAACCACTTAAATTTTCATAATTTATATTCTTAGGAATGATAACTGACTCATCTTTCTTAAAAGATTTAATATCTCGCTCTTGTCTCTTCAAATAACCCATGTAGTGAGCATCTGTTACAACCTGCTTTTCTATTGAGCCAGGGAATGCTGGAATATCAGTAAATATATGCCTTATTTTTGCCATATTTACTTTTCGTTGGCCCATAACTTCTAGACAAGATCTTTTTACACCATCCATAGCAATTTTAATATCAAATTTTTTGGCTTCATTAGGAGTCAAGAATTTAGTTTCTAAAAAGTTATTTAGCGAAGAAATATTTTTTTTCTTTTCTAAAAATATTTTTTTTCTTTCTGATCCTACTACATCTAAATTAATACCAAGATCTGTTAACCTTTGATCTGCATTATCAGCTCTTAAAGTTAATCTATACTCTGCCCTAGAGGTAAACATACGATAAGGTTCAGAAACACCTTTGGTTATTAAGTCATCGATCATCACACCAATGTAAGAAGTTGATCTATCTAAAACAAATTCAGATTTTTTTTTGATTTTTAGTGCAGCATTAATTCCAGCTATCAAACCTTGAGCTGCTGCTTCCTCATAACCAGTAGTACCATTAATTTGTCCTGCTAAGAATAATGACTCAATTTTTTTGGTTTCTAAAGTAGCATTTAGTTCTCTTGGATCCACATAATCGTACTCTATAGCATACCCAGCTCTTTTCATCTTAACATGCTCTAAACCCTTGATTTTAGCTAATATTTTGAGCTGGATCTCCTCTGGAAGAGACGTAGATATGCCATTTGGGTAAATAGTATTGTCCTTTAATCCTTCGGGTTCGAGAAAGATTTGATGCTGTTGTTTTTCTTTAAACTTAACAATTTTATCTTCAATGGACGGACAATAGCGTGGTCCTACACCTTTAATGTTTCCAGAATACATTGCACTGCGAGAGATATTATCACTGATGATCTTATGAACTTCGTGATTAGTATAAGTCATTCCACATTTGATTTGTTTATTGTCAATTTTTTTTGTAAGGAAAGAGAAGTAGTAGTGATCATCATCGGCTGGCTGCATTTCCAAATCATCATAATTTATGGTTCTGCCATCAAGTCTAGGTGGTGTTCCTGTTTTTAATCTTCCTACCTGCATTTCAAATTTAGCTAATTGTTCACTTAAACCAGTAGATGGTTTCTCATCGTACCTACCTGCTGGTATTTGAGTTTCACCTATATGTATTAATCCATTAAGAAATGTACCAGTAGTTAAGATTAGTTCTTTAGTTCTTATCTCTTTTCCACTTTGACAAATAAAGCCGATTATTTTGTTGCCTTCAAACAAAAATTCAATAACAGGGTCTGCTATAACTTCTAAATTTTTGTAATTTAATAAAATTTTTTGCATATGCTCTTTGTAAAGAGCTCTATCTGACTGAGTGCGTGGCCCCTGTACTGCTGGACCCCTACTTCTGTTCAATAATCTAAATTGAATACCAGATTTATCAGCTACAACACCCATTACTCCATCTAAAGCATCTATTTCTCTTACAAGATGCCCTTTTCCAAGTCCTCCGATAGCAGGGTTGCACGACATCTCACCAATAGTCTCTATTTTATGCGTAAAAAGAGCAGTATTTACGCCCATTCTAGCAGATGCTGCTGCTGCCTCACATCCAGCATGTCCACCACCTATTACCACTACATCATAGCTTTGTTTAATCATATGATGAATGTAACGAGGTATATTAGGAATACAAGAGGTATTTTATTTACCTATGCAAAAGTCTTTAAATATAGATCCAAGAATTTCCTCAACATCAACCTTGCCAACAATACTTCCAAGATGCCGCGTAGCCATTCTTAGATCTTCGGCAGCTAATTCTAAATCTTTATTTTGATCTTTTTTAAGAAAGTTATCTATTTCTTTTAAGCATTGATATAGTTTAACTCTATGTCTTTCTCTTGTGATTAAAGTAGTATTATTAGACGTGAACTTTTTACTTAATTTTTCTTTTATTTTTTTAATCAAACTATCGATGTTTTTATTTTCTTTCACTGACGCTAAGACCGTATCTGCTTCAAATTTATGATTTTGTTTATCTTGAACATCAGACTTATTCAATAGAACAATTGTATCTTTATTAATCATTTTCTTAATTTCATTGTTTACGCTATTTGAAGAATTATCTATGACAACAATATTCAAATCTGCCTCTTTAGATTTTCCTAAAGCTAGAGATATACCTTTTTTTTCAACTTCATTTTTTGCATCTCTTATACCAGCCGTGTCAGCTAAAATTACAGGATAACCATCTATGTTTAAATATGACTCGATAACATCTCTTGTGGTGCCTGCTTCATCTGATACAATAGCAACATCTCTTTTTGCAATCAAATTCAAGAGAGAAGATTTTCCTGCGTTCACTTCGCCTGTTATAGATACTCTAAATCCATCTCTAATTTTTTCTCCAATTTTATTGTCCTCTATTATCTTATGAATATCCTTATGGATTTCTTTAATAGAGTTTTGTACTTTTTTTAAAACTTTTTCCGGCAAATCATCTTCAGCAAAATCTATTTTGGCTTCTATATAAGATAGAGATTTTATTAATTTTTCTCTTAAATCATTGTAATAATTTGAAGCATTACCTTGCACTAATTTAATAGCTTGATCTCTTTGAAGCTCAGTCTCAGCATGGATTAAATCACCTATACTCTCAGCTTTTAAAAGATCAATTTTATCATTTTGAAAAGCTATTTTTGTAAATTCACCTGGTTCAGCTAATCTACAATTTTCTTGTTCAGATAATGCTTTTAATAAAGCGTTAATAACAGCATTACTACCATGAACCTGAAACTCAGCTAAATCATCGCCAGTATAGCTATTAGGCCCGGGAAACCACAATAAAAGAGCCTCTGGGTCTATTACTTTATCGTTTTTTGGATCATAGAATTTACAGTAGTTCACTTCATTAGAACTAATTTCTTTTAGTTTAGTTAAATTCTTACAAACTTTCAGAGTATCTTTACCTGAGACTCTAACGATAGCTATTCCTGACGGACCTCTGCCTGATGAAAGAGCATAAATGTTCATTGAATTAAATTGATAAACCTTGATTTGAAATAAATTTGCTAATTTTTTTAAGCGTACTATTTTTTGATATATTTTTCAAAATTGTTTCTTTAAATGGATCAAGTAATTTATTTTGTTTAAAGAAATTATGAGTTAGATCAATTCCTATACCTGTAATGATATTCTCTGATTTTCTATTATCGGTAAATTCTTCAAGAGCAGGGGTGCTTTTTAAAGACATGCCTAGTTCAGTATAATATTTAAAAATCTTTTTTAATTTATTGATATCTCTTAATACAAGATTAAAGCCTTGACCAGCTACAGGATGAACTGTGTGAAGTCCTTCACCTAATATTAAAATATTATTCTTAAAATAGGATCGTTTTAAATTTAGCGTCAATGGATAAGATTGCTGATTAGAAATTTGTATTTTATTCATTTTTAAGACTTTACAAATTTTAGATTTAACAACTGAATTGATGTCTTTTTTTACAAATTCTTTATCTACGCTCCACACGAATGAAAAATTATTTTTTGAAAAAGGAAGTATTGCTAGTGGACCATCTTTTAAAAAATATTGAGCAGTATTCAAATTTTTCAAATTGTGTTTAACGTAACCTGTAATAGCAACTTCTTTATAGTCTTTATTTAATGATCTTTTATCAACTATGCTTTGATAAATTTTTGAAGATCTGCCTAAGCATAATATTTTAATATCATAGCTATTTAAATCTTTTAATTCATTTATATTTTTTTGAAGTGTTTTTATTTTTTTCTTTTTAATTTCTTTAATTAAAATTTCTTTGATTTTGTCATTCTCAAAAACGTACATAAGATTTTTTGTATCTTCGTTAAAATTTAAAAAATTCATGTTCTTATCTTTTGTCTCGTAGAAAAGGTCGATCTTTTTGGATGGCCAAAATAATTTTTTATCAAGTTTGCCTATGACATTTTTAAAAAACTCGAAGTTAGAGGCAGAAATAGCTGTTGTTCGTCTATCTTTAGAATGCCTGCTATTCTTTGATATTAAGTGGACTTCTAACCCTTCTATTTTATTTAATGCTAAAGCAGTCATTAAACCTGAAAGACCGTCCCCAACTATGCAAATTCTCTGTTTTCCCATATTAAAATTTTCTCACTTTCATAAAAATGGTAAAAAGTACGTAAAACGATTCGATATGAATACAAACTTTTTAAATAGTGTAACAAATTTTTTAAAAAAACGAACC
>Ga0315315_10002038_pt1 | contig 18517 bp, 16 predicted proteins | sample M140m3416metaG_FD_203699 | JGI IMG/M metagenome (GOLD analysis project Ga0315315, IMG submission 203699) | Ammonia-oxidizing marine archaeal communities from Monterey Bay, California, United States - M1 40m 3416 | ecosystem: Environmental > Aquatic > Marine > Intertidal zone | place: USA... | reverse complement strand
CAAGACGATTGTCGTTCCGTGGTGTAATGCAGACGGCGAGCTGGAACTTTTTCGACTCGACAATATGGATGAGCTCGAATTCGGTATGTACAAGATTTTGGAACCACGCGAGAACCTGCGTCAGTTACCAGAGAAACAAGTGAACGTAGAAGATCTGGATTTAGTCATGGTTCCAGGCGTTGGGTTTGATGTTCGCGGGGCCAGGATGGGGCACGGAAAAGGTTACTATGATAAACTACTGGAACATGCTCGAACAGATACGCCACTCATTGCGCTGGCATTTGAATGTCAGATGTTCGAAGAAATCCCGGTCGCTGGTCACGATGTCTTCATGGACAAAGTTATTACAGAAGATCACGTTTACCCCGGCCAGGGCCGTTGAGTTTCCGGCGGTGACGGGTGGCCGAGGCTGAACCGGGCCTGACGAAGAATGAAGAAAGCCTGGGGGTGCTGCATGTTCCAGTTTTGGCCACCCAAAGTTCAACGCTTCAAATCCATTTCCATTTGATCCCCCCGGACGGATCCTCGGAACCCGCCATGACAGTGACCGTTGACGATACCTACGCTGAAGCCTTCCGCAGTCTGTACGTGGAATTTATGGTTACGGCGCGAGATCGCCACTGGTTGGACATTGCCGTGCAGAACGCAACCGGTCACGGTTCGTCGTCAATCATGTGCGACTGCGAAGCAGGTGTTGATCGTTACGTTGGTCCCGGAGGCGACGAGTCTGTTGCTACTCCCGATGGACGGCCCGGAGCGATCTGCCAGTTGCATGTTCCGAGATTTTGGAAGCATCGAGTCGCCGCCCTGGAAAAGGCGTTGCTCGCTCGAGTGAGTCAAAGCGTGCTGACGTGTCCAACCTCTCGATGTTTTCACGTTGCCGAACCTCAAGAGAAAGAGACCAGTTATCGACTCGGAAGAAAACTGGCCTTCTTTGGAGACGGATTCGAACGCCTGGAATTGCGATTTGACCGGAAAATGTGGGTCGTACCAACCATGGGAGGTGACTTCTGCATCGATCGACGTTTCGGATATGCAGACGGAGTCATGGGTGGCAACTTATGGTTTGCCGCAGAATCCGAAGAAGCTTCACTGGATGCCGCCGAACGAGCGGTGGAAGCCTGTCGTAATGTCCCGGGAGTGATCACTCCCTTTCCTGGCGGCGTCGCTTCCAGCGGTTCCAAGGCGGGCAGTCGTTACAAGTTTCTTTTCGCCAGTACTAACGAACGATTCTGTCCAACACTTGTGGACGACGACAACGTGGAATCGCAATTGCCGGTAAATTGTGAATCGGTGATGGAAATCATCATTAACGGGCGTAGTCTGGAAGCCGTTTCTGAGGCAACGCAGGCATCGATCGCAGCTGTTCGGGAAATCTCAGGTTTGCAACTGATTAGCGCGGGCAACTACGGCGGGCAACTTGGCAAAAGCTGGGTTTGGCTGATCCCGAAAAATCACCAGATGACTGAATCAGAAGTGTAGCGCTAAAACGGCCAGACAATTGGCGCGATCACCAGAGTGACTGCACCAACCAGAATCGTCAGCGGTAGACCTAAACGCATGTAGTCGCCCGCCCGATAACCACCAGGCCCGTAGACCATCATGTTCGTCTGGTAGCTAAATGGAGTGGCAAAGCACGCCGCGCAGCTAATGATCACAACGATGGCAAACGGAGCAAAACTGACTCCTAGTGATTCGGCAGCGGCCTTCGCGATGCTGAGTGTGATCATTGCTGCCGCTTTCGCTGTGATCATATTCGAAAGCAGTGATGCAATGACAAACACAGCCGCCAGCATTGGGTACGGATTGTCCCGGATGATATCGGGAAGCAGATGGACAATAAACCTGTCAGCCTGACTGGCCTCCATGGCTTCTCCGATACCAATTCCCGCAGCCATCACCGTAATGACATTCCAGTCCACAGCTCTGCGAGCTTCACTGGCCCGGCTGCAGCGAAACAGAATCATCAGTAACGCAGACGCTAATGCTGCCAGCAAGGTTGCTGTACTTCCAGGCAGCCATCGGGGCAGTAAGGATGCTGCCCCAATGAATCCCAACATCACCAGTCTGGCCGTCCAGGCGTGTTCGTGTCTTACCGGACTCGAATCCTGTACTTCGCTCACGAGAAAGAAATGACGTGAGTTACGCTGTTGTTTTGCAAACCCATCCGTCGCTTCCAGCAGCAGAGTGTCGCCAGGTTCCAGACGAATGTTTCCAATCTTTTCCGTCAATCGAACACCATCACGACTGACGGCAATAATAGCGGCGTTGTAGTGGGACCGGAATTCGGAATCGCGCACTGACATCCTCAGGTAAGGATAACTCGTCGAGACGACTGCTTCGACAAGTCGGCGTTGAGACCGCGGGCCATCCAATTGAAACAACTGATCGATTGCTGGTTCCAGACCCGGTATCCGTTGCAAATCAACAACAGAATTCACGACTCCAACAAATACGAGTTGGTCTTTGGCCTGCAGAATTGTGTCGGACCCAACCGCGGGAATAACGACACCGCTGCGATTGATCTCCATCAAATACATGCCTGGCAGATGTCGCAGGCCAGCGGACTCAATCGATTTACCAACCAACGGACTGCCCGACTGAACAATCATTTCGACGGTGTATTCGCGAGGGTCATCCATGACAGTGAATGCCGGCTTACGTTCCGGCAACAACCAGCGTGTGGTGACTGCAATAAAGATCAGTCCAAGAATCGATGCAGGTACTCCTACTACCGATAGTTCAAACATCGATAACTGCAGTTCGGCAGGCAGTTGGTGATTGATCACAATGGTCGTACTGGTACCGATCAACGTGCAGGTTCCGCCCAAAATGGCGGCGTAGCTCAACGGCAGGAAAAGGTGACTGACCGAAATTCGGTGCTTACGACACCAGTCATTGATGATAGGCATCATCAATGCAACGACCGGAGTGTTGTTCAAAAACCCACTGAGAACCGCTGCCGGAACCATCGTCCGGATCTGAGCAGACAGGCGATTCTTCGGAACACCCAGCAGCTGAATTCCCAGCCACTCAAAGGCTCCTGTTCGATACAATCCGTCAGCGAGTACGAATAATACCGCAACTGTCAGAACGCCGGGATTGGCGAACCCCTGCAACCCATCCTTCAGCTTCAGCCCATTGGCCGGATCAATCGTGCCATAGATCAGCAGGAGCGTCAGGCATCCCAGCAACGTAATATCTGCTGGAAATCGATAGATCATGATGCCGATGATCGCGACCGCGATGACCGCCAGCGTAACCGTGATGGCCAGCCATTCCATAGGTAATGATCCAGAGCTTTATGCCGTAGGAGCGTGGCGGCCGACGGCATCGACCACCCGCGTATGAAACTGTCCGTTCGTCACAACCATACCTTCGTTGGCAGCCAAAGTCCGTCCGTGAGTGAATTCCGCAGGGACGCCATGAATATCAGTAACGCAGCCACCAGCTTCTTCTACCAAAATCACTCCCCCTGCGTGGTCCCAGATCTTCTCCTGGTACCCTTTGCGAGTCGGCAGACGGAGGTAGATATCGGCATCTCCTCGAGCCACCGCCAGATACTTGCACTGACTGTCAATACGAAATGGATCTCGACTGATTCCTAAACTGGACGCAATTTGGCCAGACCAATCATGTGAACTGTGCCCTGATTCCACCGATTCGCAGAACCGAGCATCAGCAGTCTCAGCGGTGCCGGTGGTGTGCAATTTTACTGGCGATGTACCAGAATCGTCCAAAGGCACCATCCAGCTGCCTGCACCGGCCATTGCCCATGCCAGGACACCTCGGGAACCATCCGGTTCGGCCGAATTCACGGGCAGATTCGGACATCCCAGAATTCCCAGAACAATCTTTCCATCAACGATGAGTGCCAGTGAGATTGCGTATTGATCCTTTCGCAGAAACCCTTTGGTGCCATCGATCGGATCAAGTGTCCAGAATCGAGGTCGGTATTCCTGCAGGTTACCGCGATCGATCCAGGCACACACTTCGTCTTTGGAACAAGCGACTCCCACGGCCTCGCATTCCGCGTGAATTTGCTTCAAAAACGTGGCACCCTCGGCAGTCCGCAGGTCATTCGCTCCTTCTTCGCCAATGACTCGATCTTCAGGAAAATCAAACTGCAGCTGCCGACAGATCAATGCCTGGGCGGCAAAGTCAGCGACCGTGACGGGACTCTTGTCTTTTTTCTCCAGAGCCGCAGGGTCCATCGATGCTTGGACCGATCGGCATACAGCAGCCGCTTGTCGGACAGCAGTTAAGGCGGAACTGAGCTCCGGGAAGTCAGCAGAATTCATGTGATACAGCTATTAGCTAAAAGGGCAAGACTCAGAATATGAGTACTGATTGTCTCCAGAGCAGAATGAAACACAAGTCCCACCCTGCGGTTAGTTGGTCGTCCAGGGACTCCTTCAATCCGCACCTGCACCGAAACGGACTGGTGAAGACTGATCAGCTTCCAAACAGTTCATCCTGGCATCATCAACTGCCCTCGGAGATCACCGGCAGTTTTTGCCGAGTCAACAGGCCGGATGAATGCAATGCAGGCTATCAGATGCTGGAAATCGGCAAGACCTGCCGAATACTTAAGCACTTGACACAGCAGGTCGACAGCGAGACATCCGGGGCAGCATTCAGCAGTTGACGGTCTAAGCAGCTATTTGAGACAACAGACCGATTCTCATACTGAGGTGGTATTTCGTTGCGGCAGTCTCGTACCGAATTCACCTCACTCGCTGTCGGATTCCTCACCATCATTCGTGGTGAGCCGTCACTTCATGTTTGGTTTTCACGATGAAATCCACGTTGCCTGCTTTCGCGTTGTTGTGCATTTTGTCCGGATGCGCTACTCCCATGCTCCTTGAAGATCGAGTAATCACTGATTTCGTGGCTGCACTGGACGAAGAAAATATACCGGCATTGCGCCGAGTCGTTTCCACTGATTTTCAGCAGAAGGCCCTGCGGTCTGATGACGTCTTAAGAGATCTTGAGATTGTCAAACTACCATCTGGTGAGTTGGAAATTCTTAAAGTCGATGAGCCATCAGATGGACAACGCAATGTGATTGTCAGCGATGTTTCGGGAGAAAAGTACAAGTTTGAATTGGTGCGTGACACCGAAACGGACCACTGGACGGTGAACGATGTGCTCGTGCGGCAGCAAAAGAAGTGGAAGAAAGTTCGATCGACAGTGACCTGGCCGACCAGTCAGGTTTTGGACTTGGTTTTTAGCGTCCGAGAATACCTTGATGTATGGGTCTCGGCAGAGCGAGGTCTGATTCTGTCGAAGTCTTCGCCCGCACTGGCATCGTCTCTGGAATCGGTTCCTCCACTGTGGCTACCAGTGATCACTCATGGTATCTCCGTCAACTATGATTCAAGCTTAGCTCGCAAGCCTGAAGCACAGCTGAACGACAAGTCGGCTGTTGTTCGTATGCCTGTGCAAGGTGGATATCTGCTTGTTAGTGCTGTTCAAATTGATAACCGCTGGCTCATGGATGATATTGAAATTCACAGCAAAAGTAATTCCGGGCATCCGGGATCAGTCAAACGGCAGGCTGATGCTGTAGGCAGCCTTGGCCGATTTTTGACTGGATTTTCCAGCGGTGACAAAGAAACACTGCAGGCCAATGCCACTTCTGATTTTTATGATGGCACCTTGCAGTTTGCTGATTTGAGCCTCGTATCGCTCCCGTCCCCGGAAGTTGCGCCAAGTGAACTTAGTATCAGATCGTTCGCGGGACGTGTGACGATCATTATGCCGACGGAACGTGAGTTTATTCGGTTTGACCTGGTTGATCCCGACCGAGATGCCGAAAAACACGTCGCACGCGGCGATGCACCTCGGCAGTTTCATGTCGATGATGTGGTTCTTAATGATCGAAGTCGCCGCAATGAACGGACATTGGGATCTATTTTTACTGCACCAGCTCGAGCATCTCTATTCATCGCAGCCTTGCAGTCTCGCGACCTTGAGATGCTGAAACAGCTGTCGACTCTGGAATTCAACGACACCGTCTGGGATCAATTACCTGCAGATATGGTCAGTCGGCTGACGCTGCCTTCAAATCACTTTCGGCAGATGGAACTGGAGGGAAGTGACGTTCGCGGCAATCGAACCGACCTGACATTCCGGGCAAACGACGGAGGAATCATCAAGTGTCGTATGGTTGAACAGATCGGACGGCTGCTGGTCGATGACATACAATTCCCGAATGCGGAGAATCAGGTCACATCTCTTCGTGTTCAGTCTGCGTTGCAAATTCCGATTGTGGCATTCACTACAGCGTGGCGAGCCAATGATCTGGAGTTGCTGAAGTCAACCTGTTCCACGGCCTTTGATCGCATGGCCCTGAATCATTTTGTGAAGTTTCCTCTAGACACTGTTCATCTGGCAGATCGTCTTGATACTGCACTGAGGTCGATTCGAGTTACGGAGGAACGAGCGACAGTTTCCATGGGACTGTCTTCATCTGATACCGCAGTCGTTCACTTGGTTCAAGAACACGAGCATTGGGTCATAGACGATATTTCGATTCCGCATAAGGATGGTGAAATGCTTCAGGTTCGAAACCATCTTAAAGAACAGGTGAAGAGCAGTATGCTGTCTCTTTCACCAACTCCCGTTCGCCGGCTGAATCCGGGACCACTGAAATCAGTCATGGAGACTCCTGTTCCTGTTCAGCCGAGAATGGCTCGGCCCGTCCAGGTGATCCACGATCCACGAGGCACGATTTCCGAAGACAGCAAAGTCATTCGCGCAGCTCACCAGGTATTTGGGCCTGATTCTGCCGCCGTCAGTCGAAAATTGGAGAATCCTTTGGAGACTGCAATCCCAATTCCAACGGAGGAACCTCACACACTGCTGTTAGATTCGGCAAGCGAAATCCCGAATTCAAATTTAATTCAGGAGCCTGTAAAACCGCTTGCTGACGGTCCGTTTCTGAACTTTGGTCCGATGTCGCAGCCGCCAAAATCGGCGGCGACAGTATCAGGTAATGAGAAGCGCCGGGCGTCAGTTGCCACAAAACCCAGGGGCAAAGTCTTCGATCTGGCCGAAAATCCGGTTTCAATTGACTAGACGGAGCCGGCCATTCCAGTCTGCTGATCATTGATTCCTGGATTCGGCACGCCTGGCAGAAGCTGGATTTGCGGTATGTGTTCTGTTAGCCTGCCGCGTCTTGAACTCATGAACCCATCGGCGATTACGTGCGCGCTGCCCTTCGGTAGCATTTGGCAGATCCCGTTTAATTGAATTCGGCAACGTACGACAAGGCAATTGCCTCTCGGAGACAGGATAAAAAATGGCCAAAAGCCGACTCAGCAAGCGAAAAGAGGTCGAGGCTGCGGAAGCAGTTGAGGAGACAAAAACGTCTACCAAGAAGGCCGCTAAAAAGAAGCCCGCCAAAAAGAAGGCTGCTAAAAAGAAGGCAACTCGCAAAAAGTCGACAACAACCCGTGCCCGCAAAGCCAAAGAAGTCGCTCCTCGGCGTCGGCTGGTTTGGGTTGTGTACAGCAGCACAATGCGTGAAGAGGGTCGCTTTCTGTATCACGAACGTGACAAAGCAGACGCAAAACTGGAACAGCTGCTGGCCAGAGGCAAACGTCGCTATTTCATTCAGCCGATCAAAGAGCTCCTGGATTCCGAAGGTGAGCCGATGAACGACGAAGGTGAAGGTTCCAGTAAGGTCGCTGCCAAAAAGACCACCAAGAAGGCTGCAGGCAAAGTTGAAGCTGCAGAATAAATTTCGGTCGCCGCGGAAGCGGACGAATACGGCGATGCGGGTGCCGCAGAGTAGATTCCCTTAGGAAGGACCTTTCGGGATGTCAGTAAACCTACTCGTGTCTGTGCGCAGTCGACAGGAAGCGGCTGCTGCTTTGGCTGGCGGTGCCGATATTATTGATATTAAGGAGCCCTCACAGGGTTCTCTTGGCCGTGCTGCTGCCAGCGTGATGGATGATATTACACGTTTTGTGCGAAGCCAATCGCCGGAGACCATTGTCTCGGCAGCATTGGGGGAAGTCGCAAAAATCGCCACTTCTTCACGTCGAATTGTCTGGCCGGAAACCTCACTGAATCTTGTGAAGTGTGGCCTGTCAGGCCTGTTGCCCAACGTCAACCAATGGCAAGACTCCTGGCAGTCATTTCGACAAAGCAAAGCTGTCTGTCACCTCAACCAGTGGGTCGCTGTGAGCTATGCCGATTATCAACGAGCCAATGCTCCTGCGCCGCTTGATGTGTTTGAAGAAGGCTTCCGAATTGGTTGCCCGGTGATGCTGGTTGATACTTTTGTGAAAGATGGAACAGGTCTCTTTGACTGGATGTCCCCGCCGGAACTCAAAGAACTTCGTAGAGTGACACAGTCGAGCGGCACCAAACTGGCTCTTGCGGGGCAGATTTCTGCCTCACAGATACCTCAGGTGCTGGCAGCCGATCCCGATATCATTGCAGTTCGAGGGGCAGTATGTGCACACGGTGATCGCGGTGCGACCGTTACAGCGGATCGAGTCCACCAACTCGTTATGGCATTGCAGCAGGCCGCTTCAATTCTGACGACTGAGTAAGCGGCAATAAATTCCGTGCTGTCGCCCAAGGACATCAATCAGTTTCAAGTTGTTCTTTGGATCGTTGTGGCGCTGATCTGTGTCGGACGAATCCATGCGGACCTGTGACTGATGCGCCACATCACTCATTTCACTGATTTAATCAACGCCTCTTTCGCTTTACGCGTCTGGGCCTTGATCGCGAGTTCTCGTTTTAGTGCAAGACTGTGGCTGCCTCGGCTTTCGTTGTATACCAATTTGACCGGGCGACGACTGCGTGTGTAGCGTGATGCCGTTCCGGCATTGTGCTGCCTGATACGCCGGTCGATATCTGTCGTGATGCCGGTGTACAGTGATTCATCATGACAACGCACGATGTAGACGATCCATTCGCTGCTAGACGATTCGGGTTGGTCGTCGCTGGCCACTCAGTTGTTCCTTTAGTCTTGGTGTGTTTTGGACACCGGTTTCAGACTGAACGTTTATCCATTTGGCTGTTGGGAATCGTCTGTCAGTAACATTGATACTCCTTGCACATCAATACGATATTCGAAGTCGTTGACGTGATTCACAGCCAGAGTTGATTTACAGTTATTAAAAGCAGAGTTTCGGTGATTGCTGCAATTGCGTCGAAGTACCGACTCGCAACATCGGGAAATCCGCGGATGGCACAACGTGGTCGAACGAACGTTGGATTTCTCAAGAGCAGTGGAATCTACCGCGGCCATATCGGAATGTCAGATAGAACAGCGACTTAGGGAAATGGCTCGGCAGATCGACCAGATAATCAATCCTGAACATGAGAGTGTATCCCAATGGGCTGGCAACAGTCGTCAGGATAAAGAAGACTGCCAGCTTGTGGGAATAGACCTGCCAGTGGGTCTTCTGGCAGAACGTCCCGGAGACACATAATTATTGTACGAGTCAATGAGTTAGAGCGACTATGAACATCACGATGATTGGTACGGGGTATGTCGGGCTTGTTACCGGGACCTGTTTCGCAGAAAGTGGTAACGATGTCATTTGTCTGGATGTTGACGAAGCAAAGGTTCAGGGCCTGAACAAAGGCCAGCTGCCCATTTACGAACCTGGTTTGACCGAATTGGTACTTCGGAACTCCTCATCGGGACGTCTGAATTTTACAACCGATTACGCGGCGGCCATCTCCAAAGCAAAATGTGTATTCATCTGTGTGGGGACCCCTCAGGATCACAACGGGTCGGCTGATCTGAAGTACGTGCAGAGTGCTGCAGAGCAAATGGCTCCTCATCTGCAACCGGGGGCTGTTGTTGTCTGCAAAAGTACGGTTCCTGTGGGCACGAATCGTAAAGTGCGTCAGTGGATCGAAGCCAAAACTGACACTCCGTTTTATTCAGCCTCCAATCCGGAATTTCTCAAAGAAGGTGCGGCAATCAGCGACTTCACCAAGCCGGATCGCGTTGTCGTGGGCGTGGATGAAGAAGAAGCGTCGGACGTGCTTCACGATATCTACAAATCATTTCTGCGAACCGAAAAACCATTCATCAGTGTTGGCATAGAAAGCGCGGAAATGATCAAGTACGCCGCGAACTGCATGCTGGCGACAAAGATCAGTTTTATTAACGAGATGGCAAATATCTGCGAACGGGTGGGCGCCGATATTAACGAAGTCCGCAAAGGAATTGGTCACGACGCAAGAATTGGCTTTTCTTTCCTGTTCCCTGGCGTGGGCTACGGTGGATCTTGTTTTCCCAAGGACGTGCGCGCCCTGCATTCGGTTGCGGCCGAACACGGAATAGACGCTCGGATTCTGGACACCGTTGATAATATCAACAATCGTCAGAAGGAAGTGATGTTCAACAAGCTCAAGACGCACTTCGATGGCGATCTCAAGGGCCGCACGATTGCGATCTGGGGACTGGCCTTCAAGCCAGGCACCGATGATATTCGAGAAGCGCCGGCGCTGGTGCTGATTCAGCAGCTGCTGGAGGCGGGAGCGTCGGTCCAGGTGAGCGATCCGGTGGCGATTGAAAACGTGCGTCGTGAACTCGGTGATACAATTACCTATTGCGATCATCACTACGATGCCTGCGACGGTGCGGATGCCCTGGCGATCGTGACCGAATGGAATGAATTCCGCAGTCCGGACTTCGACTACGTGAAGCTCAAACTTAAGTCGCCCGCCATTTTCGACGGTCGCAATCTTTACGACCGTAAAAAAATGGCTAAGCGTGGCTTTCATTATTCAGGAATCGGTCTGGCAGCACTGCCGGTCGAATAGGCTCCTGGTGGGCATGCGACCTGTCAGCATTCTGCGATACACGCTGGACATGCGTCTACTGGCTGTGCCATGGCATGAGGTGCCAGTCGTTCGACGTTCAGGGGAGAAGATTGCTGCTGATTGCAGCGAGAGAGATTTCCGGATCCGGCATCGTCAGTCAGGATGCAGGTGATCAGCAGCTGACGCCGAGAATTCGGCGAAGAGTGTCCGGTTGGCGACGCTGAAATCTCTGGACGTTGGCAGCATTTCACAACTGTGACTGCCGGGTTTGCCGTCAAGTATCGCGCTTCGGGTTTGGTTGAACTCAATGCCAACGGAAACACAAAAACAACCTGCACCAAAATGATGCGGGTTGCCCGCTTGCTTAATCCCATAGGTAGTCGATATTTGCGTGGTGCGTAAAAAAAACAGGATCGTTCGGGGAGTAGCTGGTGACTTTGTCCGCCCCGGCAGTGGGGCAAACGGAACCGCCCCTAACTCCGAACGGCGCATCTCCGTTGTAACCGAACGTCAGATCATCCCTACTGGATACAGCGTTGTGACCGACGCTTGGCTGATTACTGTCTTTGGCTGCCGCAATCGCAACAATTGCGATCAAACTGTCGCTACTGGCCACCGGTATCAATCTGTCTTTTTCTGGGGAGTTCAGGACCAGGCCATGGCAATGAAGGGATTCGCTGACATTCCCAGCCAGTCTCCCTCCAAAGTCTGTGTAGTGCGGTGCAAAGAGTGTTTGCTGTTCGCAAACGATGACAGTGAGTGAGAGCAATATTGCTGTAATGAAACGTTTCATGGGTTTGCTTTCTGAAGCGGAGTAAGTTTATGTTCTCCGGAATGAACCAGCCTGCCGCATCGACGTGTCGCCGAATTGCGAAAACAAATATCGGCTTTGCTGCTTTGCATTAAAACAACACGGCTCACGCAAAATGTTGCAGTAAAATGCCGCATAAAAACTGCTATGAAAACAACCTTTCCGACACTTGTCCCGTTGTTGCTGGCTGCATACAGCGTTCCTCAGACAGTGGCGCAGCCGGATGTTCCGGTTCAACAACCGGTGGACATGACCACGTCACCAGTGACGCCTGAGCAACCCACGGCAGATTCAGTGATTCGTCACGTCACGATTGAGCCGGCGACTGCGGACGTCCCGCGCAGCGACACGGCATCGATCGCTCAACTGCGGGACGGCCGCCAGATGGTTGTCTATCACCGGTACGAAAAAGGGAAAAACGCAGGTCATGATCACGGTTTCTGTCGGATCTGGTCGAAGATCAGCGCCGATGGCGGATTCACATGGAAGGATACACGTATGCTGATTGACGTGGCCGAGGGGGATATGAATGTGCAGGCGCCGGGATTGTTGCGCACCAAATCAGGCAGGTTGCTGATGAACTGTCTTCGTGCTCACAAAAGCGGAAGCAGCAGTACGATGTGTTTCTTTTCCTCGTCCGACGATGGCAAGACCTTCACCGAGCAACAATCTCTTTGGAAAGTGTCTAAGGGGCAATTGCTCCAGGGCGGCGCGAGCAGCCTGATGGAGCTGCAGTCCGGCCGCCTCCTCCTGCCGTTTCATGGCGGGACGGGTAACCAGTGGAAGCAGAAAAACTCCGCCTGGTGTCTGCACAGCGATGACGGAGGGAAGACCTGGGAGAAATCAAATGCGATCAATCTGCCCAAACGGGGTGCGATGGAGGCGTCAGTGGCGGAGTTGGACGGCGACAAACTGGTCATGTCTCTGCGGACTCAACTTGGTGGTCCGTATATCGCGATGTCGTCCGATGGCGGTGTGACCTGGTCCAAGGCTGTTTTCAGTGGTCTGGAAGGCGGTGAGTCCTGTACGTGCCTGCGTCGTCTCCCGGGAACCAGCAAACTTGTGCTTTTCTGGAATAACAGCAGGTACGTCACAGGGCATCATCATCTCGGCGAGCGAACCCCATTGACGGCCGCAGTCTCATCCGACGCCGGCAGGACATGGAACAGTATCGGCCGAATTGCCGATGACCCAGGTGCTGAATATGCCAACTTTGACTGTGTCTTTACGAACGACCACGCGCTGCTGACGTACATGTACGCCATGCCGGCGTGGAACCGAAAGCAGATCCATCTGAAGGTCGCCATCATTCCCATGGCGTGGTTTGATCAAAGAGAAAAATCGGACAGGCCGCATGCAGACGATGGCCTGTAGCCGCGTCTGATCCGATATCGGTAGGACGGCAATGCACCTTTCGTAACCACAGGACATACGGCAGCCACCAATAGGACGTCCGGATGAACGACGCCGTCTTCTTTTATCATCAGGTTTGTCAAACGCAACTGTGTTGTTCCACATGCAGCCGACGATAAATATGAGCAACCGTAGGGTAATACGTGGTGTGGTTTTTTCACCAACGGTTGGCGTAGTCCTGCAGGAAACCAGCAGCAAAGCGAGCTCTAGTCGCTGGTGTCAGAGCTGTGCGATTCAGCTTTACTGCGGCGTTCCTTTCTGGCTGCGTTGATTCGAGTCACGTGTTCGCGTTTTCGGGCCTGAGTATCCGGATGATTGATGTACTGCAGAAATTCAGTTCGGACCAGTTGCCGCTGGTTGGGGTTTGTGTCGAGTCCTCGAACTCGCAGGTAGAATCGTGGATTCAACGGCAGGCGGTACAGCAGCGCGCCGATTCGTTCTAGCGGGCTGTATTGAACAACTCGGTCCAGAATCTGAAACGGGCTGGAGGTGCAGTTGTTCGTTCCACAGACACGGTAGAGGTAATACGGCTCGCCAAGTCCGGCTCGATGGCTGCGGAGCAGTGATTCGAAAAGCAGTGCTCGCTTTGCGAAATCATCCAGAGGCAGAGGTGGCGATTCCGTCAGGGTCTGATTTTCGACGACCAGCCGTTCAAAAATCATTTCATGAGTCGACAGCATTCGATGGGCGGAAAGCAGGTTTCCTCGCAGTCCGTCACTCAGATTGAATTTTACGCCATGCGGCCCCGTAACCTCCAGTGAATAAACGAAATCGTCGATTGTAGCAATGGGAGTAGAGAAATCCGTGGTATGCAGTGGATACAGCTGAATTCCTTTGCCCGGCTGAAACTGAAAACGTGACTGCACATGATTCAGGATCGGTACTTTGCGTTTGGGCAGTCCGTGTTTGTTGTGAATAATTTCAGTGCCACTGGCAGTTGTTCTGGTTTTGGCAGCAGAGAAATTGAAGGCCTGGCCAAACACTTCCGAGACGTTATTGAGCGGAATGACGGCGGTGCGGAATGTGCTTTCGTGGAGAAAGTAGTCGACCGTCAGCTGGCTGAGGTCTTTTGCTGAACGATCAGTGGGAGCATTTCGAACGCGGATCGACCGTCGCCGCGAAACATCGACGGGTTGGCCCGCATAACGCGACCACGCCGGCATTTGTGGCGGCGTGTCGTCGACAACCGGATTGTTCGATTGCTCTGTCATCACTGTATCTGACAGCAATCGGCCGCATTCGTCCATTCGGATCGTGCCTGCCAGTTGCCGTTTCAGTTGACTATTCTTCTGAAACCTTAGCAAATTCCATTGCTGTTGACTGTAGTTTTCTTTTGTTTCACGGCTTCGATCTCTAGGCAGCAGGAATATGCAGAGCAATTGAGTGCAGCGATTCAAGAGGGCGACGAGCCATCCAAAACTTGTCTTGCTAGGTTTCTCCTGCAGTTGTATGACTGTTTTAAAGCGCTCGATCCATTCACGGCAAACGCCTTGCCTGTGCGGTACGGTAAACGATCAGTCACCTTTTGAATGACGCAAACGCACAACGGATTGGGAACCCACGATGCCTCAGGAGATCCAAGGTCGTCAGCCAATAAATTAAACCTTTTACATAATCCCGATCGCCGTAACCTAAGTCTTAGAGGTCGGTTGAATGGCAATAACCCTTATTTCCGTGTTAAGGGAATTCGAGTTGCTCGAAAATCCCTCCCCGGATGACAGTCAAGCCAACCAAATTTTTGACAGCTTTGCATGCGATCCCGAAGGGCAACGCACGCGATTTGCGCGGGTCATCCAAAACGCGAAGGCCGCTTGGGATGGTTCCCGCATAATTGTGGAACAAGATAAAGTACTTGGTAGTGGAGAAGATCCACGGCCGTTTTTCTGGATGGACAGTCCTTGTGTCAGCGCACCCTCGCATACCCGCGAGCATGGGCATGTCAATAAAATTTACGTCCACAAACTTCGTAAGTGGTTCACGTTGATTCTTCCAAAAAAAATGAAGGCCGGAAAAAACTGGGCACCCTTCGTATGGAACGGCGATTTGCATTTCGTGCATTCCTATTCGCCTTTCCGCGTGCTCAAAGCCCGGTTTCTTTCGGAACGCGATGATTTCATGGTTCTCGATGTGGTGGCGGAACACCGAATCCCAACACCGAAATCATTCGACCGATTTTCGAAATTTCGCGGTGGCAGTAATGCGCTGCAGTGGGGTGGTCGCATCTTGGGGATCGGACACACCAACGAGCGACAGGGCAGGGCGAGCGACACGATGATTCACCGGCCTTTTTTGTTTGTCTACCAACCCAAACGAAGCGTCACTTATTACTCCATCGATTACGATTTCCCTGAAGAATTTAAGATCGTCGACCCGACATCACTGTTTGTCGAAAATGGTGAATTGCATCTGGTCACGTGTGAAACGGAATTGATTTGGGATCGCACTCCGCAACGCGGTCGGTCCTGCCTTTATCAACTCGATATCAAAAGAGATTTTGATGAAAACAGCATTAGTTTTAGGAGCCGGCGGCTTCATCGGTGGGCACATGGTAAATCGTCTGAAATCCGAAGGATTTTGGGTGCGGGGCGTTGATCTTAAACCCCATGAATTCCAGCCGCCGACTGCCGACGAATTTATTTTGGGCGACCTCAGCAGTCAAAAATTCACCCGAGAAATTTTCGATCGTCCGTTCGACGAAGTTTATCAACTGGCAGCCAATATGGGTGGCGCGGGCTACCTGTTTACCGGTGAACACGATGCTGAAATAGTCGAGCAATCAGCCTTAATTAATTTGAATGTCGTCCGTTCGGCACAACGCAGTCAGGCCGGCAGCATCTTCTTCTCTTCATCTGCCTGCGTTTATCCACAAGATAATCAAGAGGACCCTGACAACCCCATTTGCGTGGAATCCAGTGTGTACCCAGCGGATCCGGATAGTGAGTATGGCTGGGAGAAGCTCTTTGCTGAGCGTCTGTTCATGAGCTTCCAACGCCAATATGGTATGAACTGCAAGATCGCTCGTTATCACAACGTATTCGGCCCGATGGGAGAGTGGCGCGGGGGACGTGAAAAGGCACCTGCCGCGATTTGCCGAAAAATAGCCGAAGCCAGCGAAGGCGGCTCCATCGAAATCTGGGGCGATGGAAAACAAACACGCTCCTTTCTATTTGTCGACGAGTGCATTGAGGGCACCCTGCGTTTAATGCGGTCAGATTTTTCAGGCCCTGTTAATGTCGGTTCTGTGGAGATGATTTCCCTGAATGACTTAGCTAAATTGGTGATGGATATCGCGGGAAAATCGTTGACCATCGAGAACATACCCGGTCCACTGGGGGTCCGCGGTCGCAATTCTGATAATCGCCTGATCCTGGAAAAACTGAATTGGAAACCATCGGCGACATTACGGGCAGGTCTTAAAAAATCCTACGCTTGGATTGCCGCGCAGGTTAAAGCCGTAAGAGATGGTTGCTCATTGACAGAATGAAGATCTAAGCGTGCCGCAATTTTTGGCTATGGCAATTTCTACGGCATTAAAAAAGTGCAACGGGAAGAGCGATCGCCTTGATAAAATAATGTTCCCGCCTGTGCGCGGAATTCGAGTGGCCCTGGGAATGATTCAAATTCGCATGCTGATAAAAGTGGGCATCTGCTAATTACAACCGGCGTGGCGCTGTTCATTGTTTGTGAGGACTGGTGGTTCGCTTCCGTGGCACTGCCACCGATGGCCGATGATTTGGGTGTCCGCACCATCGATTTACAACGGGTCATTACCGGCTATGTTCTGAAATTTTGCGCGATGCTGGGGGTTGTTGGCATGCAGATTGTTCATCTGCACGAGATTACCGCAAAAGGGGCAGCGGTTGTTCACAAAGATCGCCTGTTGCACGATACCGCCTAGTACAATCTACAGCAGCCGAAATTCGACTGAAGCATTGACGACGTCCGTTAACGAATAGTGATGACTCGGCAGAACCTTGATTTCAATCTGTAATATTCTCGGTCTGCAATCTATGAACAGCACAATACAATCCCGATTGCTGGTGACTGCACTTTTCTTCTGTTTCACGGATTCGATGTCCGCGCAGCAAGAAGATGCAGTGGATTCCGTCAATCTGTTCATTCTTTCCGGACAGTCCAACATGGTAAGACTGCAGCCGCAGGAATCTTTCATACCGCTAGTGGAAGGTGCCTTCGGAAAAGAGAACGTGATTGTTGTCAAAGACGCCGCAGGAGGGCAGTCGATTGGCCGCTGGTATAAAAAATGGGAACCCATCGAAGGTGTTGCATCAGACGCAACGGGGGATCTTTACGATCGTCTGCTGGCAAAGGTTACGGATGCGACCAGGGAACGAAAGATTGGAACGGTAACCTTCGTGTGGATGCAGGGAGAACGCGACGCAAAAAAGAAACACGGTATGGTCTATGAGGCAAGCCTGAAGGGGCTGTTAGACCAGTTAAGTACCGACCTGAAACGGACGGATGTCAACTTCGTCATCGGACGGCTCAGCGATTTTGATCTGCAGAACAAGAAGTACCCACACTGGACGTTGATTCGTGAAGTGCAGGTCAAAGTGGCTACGGAACGCCCTCACTGCGCATGGGTAGACACTGATGATCTGAACGATGGGAAAAATCGTAAGGGGAAATTAATCCGTAACGGTCTTCACTATTCGGTCGACGGATACCGACAATTCGGTTCCCGACTGGCGGAAGCATCAATCAGGCTCGTGAAGGCCGCGAAACACTGATCTTTCACTGAACAGAGGTTGGTGGCGGCTCATTTTTTTGATTCAGGAAACAGGTTTATGCTCCGAACTTCCACACTCATCATGCTGATTTGTCTTGTCGGAACGATATCAACACACGCCGCCGAGGTGTCCTTCGTAGAGGATGGTCGCCCGGCAAATGTGCGGATGAACGGCGGGAAATGGAATTCTGTGAATGGAAATCTTGTCTGTTCGGGAACGGGGAATGTCCTCTGTATGGGAAAGAAATTTGGTGCCGGCGATTTTACGGTCACAGCAGACCTGAGCATCAACAACCTCCGGACAAGTGCCGCGTCTCTGGTCATCAACGGAAGTCATGTTGGCTTCGCAGGACGGGGCGGTGAAATGTTTACCGAAGGACCGCTGTTTGGCCGTCACGATCTGGGGAAACCAGTCGTGCGAAACAACGCGCCGTTTCAGGTGAGGGCCCGCCGTACCGGGGATGCACTGACAGTAATGATTGACGGCAAAACGGTCGTCACTTCAGAACTGGATACGAAAACAGCCGTCGATGTCGGTCTGAGACCGTGGCGGAGTACAATGCTGGTCAGCAATTTCCGTGGTTCAGGAAACCTGATCGCGGCATCCGCACTTCCCCTGCACACAACGGTGTTCCGCAGGGGGGCGGGTGGCTATCACACTTACCGTATCCCGGCCATCGTTGTCACGAAGAACGGCACGCTTTTGGCATTCTGTGAAGGCCGTAAAAGCGGCGGAGGAG
>Ga0315315_10002036_pt1 | contig 18518 bp, 13 predicted proteins | sample M140m3416metaG_FD_203699 | JGI IMG/M metagenome (GOLD analysis project Ga0315315, IMG submission 203699) | Ammonia-oxidizing marine archaeal communities from Monterey Bay, California, United States - M1 40m 3416 | ecosystem: Environmental > Aquatic > Marine > Intertidal zone | place: USA... | reverse complement strand
CTATGCTGGTTTCATTTTTTTTGAAATCAATTCCGTCTATCGATAATAAGCTTTTTATCTGTGAAGCAAAATAAATTACACCATTTTTATTTGTATAATACAGAGGTTTAATACCAAGCGGATCTCTCGCTAATATCAATTTATGTTTTTTAATATCCCATATAGCAAAAGAAAACATTCCACGAAATCTTTTTAAAGATTCTAATCCCCAATATTTGTATGCTTCAACTATAACTTCTGTATCAGAATTACTTTTAAATAAAATATTTTTTTGAATTAAATCTTTTTTAATTTCTTTGTAATTATAAATTTCTCCATTAAATGTTATTATAAAATTTTTATCTTTTGAAATAAAAGGTTGGCTCGCTTTATCAGACAAATCAATAATAGATAACCTGTTATGTCCAAAAATAATTTTTTTACAATCTGAAGTCCACGTTGCATTTCCATCTGGTCCACGATTATTTTGTATTTGAATAATTTTTTCAATAATTCTTTTGGACTCAATGTCTTTATTGAAACAATTATATATTCCACTTATCCCACACATATGTTTTTACTATATCACTAGTAGCAGTTTTTTTAGATAAAAAAAGAATTGTGACATTTAAAATCTATTAAAGTTAATAAAATTTAGTATAAGTTTTTTTAATGTCAAAAAAATATATTTATCTGATCATTCTATTTTCTTCAATCATATTTGTGACCTTTTTATTTTATGATTATAGATTTAAAATTAAATTACATAAATTTTTAATTACGAGTTATGATAAATTAACTTTAAAGGAAAAAAAATACGAAAAATATAAAGATAAGATTGACCAAGGATACTTATCATCTAAATTTGGAGAATTAAAATTTACAAAAATTAAATTAAATGAAAAAGATTTTAATGTTCCACTTGGCTATATTGAACTAATAAAAAATAATATTATTTTTTTTAGGACAAATGGTGATCTAATAATACTTGATAAAGATTTTAATAAGCAAAATATTATAAATAATATTAAAAATTTTTTTAACGAAGACTTAAATAAAAAATATTATGAAAATGAAGTATATCCTTATGATCCATTTGTTATAAATCCAATAAGAGATATTTTGTACCATAATGGCTTTTTATATATTGTAATTTTATCTAAAGAAATAATTAACCAGAGACTTGGTTATACAACTACTATTTTAAAAGGAAAATTTAATCTAGATAATATTGATTTCGATTTTTTTTTTAAACCTAATCATTTTGCTTTTGGTGAAATTGATACTTGGCATACCGGCGGAAGATTAATAGTAGATGATAAAGATAATTTTTTTCTTGCTGTTCCAGATTATGGTAAAATAAATTTGATAAATGATAAAAAAAGTATTTTTGGTAAAGTTATAAAAATAAAATCTATCAATGATTATGAAATAATATCTCAAGGACACAGAAACCCCCAAGGTTTATATTTTGATATGAATAAAAAAATCTTATTAGAAAGTGAGCATGGTCCCTCTGGTGGAGATGAAGTTAATATAATAAGAAAAGATAAAAATTATGGATGGCCCTCAACATCTATTGGAACACATGATGTTTATGTTAAATTTCACAATCACAGTAAAAAAGGATTTGAAGAACCAGCTTATGCCTGGTCACCACATAGCTCTGGTGTATCTCAAATAACAAAAGTAAATTATAATTCAAAATTTAAATTTAAAGACCATTATATTGTTTCAACACTTAGTGGTAAAAACTACTATTATGGAAATCATCTATACATATTTAAAATTGAGAACAATAAAGTACAGATGAAAGATAAAATCTACATTGCAGATAGGGTAAGGGATATCCATTACGATAAGACCAATGACAGAATAATTTTATCCTTAGAAAATCAAGAAAGTATAGGAATTATTGAGCCAAATTAATAATTTATTAATTTTTTTAGAAATAAATAAAATTTCTATTATCTATTTTTTTTAATTTTTTGCTGTGTTTTGATATTAATGTCGACCAACAGTCTAAACCAAAAAGACTGAAGAAAATAAAAAGTTAATCCCTGCCAACCACTCAAAAAGCCAAATTTAATAAAATAATTATAAACAAATAATAAGAAAGGCCTAATATATATAGGTAAATTATAATAAATTTTTAATTTTGAATATTTATTAATTTTAGATGGATCGAATAAATTTATTTTTTTTTTTAAATTTTTTTTACTTAGCAAATAATTCTTTGCTTCTCTTTCAGCATATAATTTATGTTTATTAATCCACCAACTTAAATTATTTAGATTATGATCAATTAAATCTTCATTTATATGTATTGTCTGACCTTTAATTAGTATTTGCTCATCCATCCAAGCATCTTCACATCTTCCTTTACCATTTATCCAAATTCTTAGTGTTTTATGAGGAGAAACTCCTCCAAAATTAATATCTTTATTTAAAAATCTTATTTTTCTATTTATTGTAATTCCAGTATAATCTTTTTTATTATTGTTTAATTTTAACTTCAATTCATTTCTTAGATTATTGGTTAAAAATTCATCAGCATCAATTCTTAAAAGCCATTTTGTTTGAAATTTAATATTTTTTAATGCCCAGTTAATCTGTTTAGATTGATTAACAAATTTATGTTTATATATTTTTGCTTTATATTTTTTGGCTATCTGAATAGTTTTGTCATATGAATAACTGTCAATTACTATTATTTTTTTTACAGATTTTTTGATTGACAAAATACATCTTTCGATGTGTTTTTCCTCATTATAGGTAAGTATTATAGCAGTAAGATCTAGTGTTGATTTTTTTTTTTTAATTTTTAACACATTTAAGAAATAATTTACTTAGATTAAAGAGAATTATTTTTTTGAAATATTTTTTCAATTTCACTATCTAAATCTAAATTATTTGATTTTATATTTTTTTCTGGGTCTTGGACATGGATCTTATCTTGAGACTTATTATTTTCAAAAACATTAGTGACAATATTACTGTCTTGTATAACGTCATTAACTGAGTTTATTTTTTCAATTAAATTACTTCTTTGGTTTTGAAATTTTTCAATCTCATTCTTTACAATTTCAAACTTTTTTTGAGTTTCATAAAGCTCGTTGCTAATTCTTAGATTTTCTTTTTGATAAAAATCAATTTCAGTATTTGATAAATTTATAATTTCTTTATCACCTAGATTGTTAGGTTGTATCTCATTATTTTCTTTATTTAATTTTAAATTATTTCTTGTCGTTATATTATCTATTTTATTATTAAGTTGAGATATTTGTTCTGATAAAACTGAATTAAGTCTCATATTTTGAGATAAAATTTCTTCTTGTTTTAAAATTTTTTTCTTAAGCTCTTTTTGCTGTGTTACAAAATTTAACAATCTATCTATAATAGCCATAATTGATCTTAAAATAAATTTAGTTAATGGTAATAATATTATTTTAATAACATTAAATATATTATCTAAAAATATATCAAATTTATTTTGCTCAAATACAAAAATTTGATCTTTAGATAAAAATTTTGAACTAAATTGCTCAATTTTTGTTTTTAATTTATTAGAATTTTCAAACATTATACAACCTAGAGTTTTATGTATCTGATTTGAAGGAATCTGTAAATATTTAAAGAATCAATCACCTTTATATTTTATAAGCGCATAAAAAGTTTTGAAAATTATATATATATCTAGCCATATATTCCAATTATTAAGATACCATAAATCAAATTCCATTCTTCTTTTCATTACCTCGGGTTTCGGTGTGGCTCCTCTTAGTCCATTAACTTGTGCCCAACCAGTTAATCCTGGACTACATTTGTGCCTCTTTAGAAAACTATTAAATAAAGCCGCATACTTTATATCGTGTTCAACCATATGAGGTCTAGGTCCAACAATTGACATGTCTCCTAATAATACATTTATAAACTGGGGAAGTTCATCAATACTATATCTTCGAATAATTTTTCCAAATTTTAAAACTCTTTTATCGCCATCTTGTACTTGAACTGTTTTGTCAAAACTTTCTTTTTTAAGAGTTCTTAGTTTGAATATTTTAAATCTTCTACCATCCCAACCAGTTCTGTTTTGTGTAAATAAAATTGGAAAACCATCTTCAATCATTATTAAAATAATTGAAATTATCAAAATTGGTGAAGCTAAAAATAAAAATATTATTGAAAATATTTTATCTAGTATAATTTTGAAAAATAATGGTACTCCGTGAAACCTAGATATTTCATAAAATTCAAAATCAAATTTATTAGCTATTAATTTTTTTCCTTTTAGGTCATACTTTGTGTCTAAATTTATAATTAAAATATCAACAGAAAATTTTAAAATTTTTAATAAAGATTCTTCAATTTTAGTTTCTCCCCTATCTAAAAGCCAAACTTGTCCAAGAGCATGGTATTCTAATATAGACCTAATATCTTCATCATTTTTAAATATTGGAAATTTAATTTCACTTTTGATTAAATTTTCGTTTTGAAAATTAATATCTAAAATAATGCAACATTTAAAAACATAAATATCATCAAATTTATTTTTTAATAATTCTTTAATATCATTATAATTTCCAACCAACATAATATTTTTTTGAATTATATTTTTTCTTATTAAATAATCATAAAGAAAATTAAAAAATATTTTTGATAAGGACAAATTAAACAAAATAAAAATTAATGAGATTAAATAAATTTTATCTATTAAAAAGTTTTTTTTAAAAATATAGAATAATGAAAAAATAAAAAAATTGGATATAAATAAACAAAATACATCCTCTTTAAGAAAAGATATAAAATTTCTAGCATAAACAGAATCATTTTTATTAAACAAATTTATGATAAAAAAAAATAAGGTTAAAAATAATGAAAAATAAAAAAATTTTGATTGAATGAAAATTTCAACATTTAACAAATCATAAATTGTGTTTTTCTCTAGAATAGAAAATAAATAAAACGATACAAAAATTATTATAGATTTTGAAAAATTTACAAAAATTATAAAAGCTGAGTCGTCGTTTTGAAAAACTTTTTCAAGTCTAAACATTATTAATTTTTTGTATAATAATATTGAGGGTTATAGCTATAATAATAACTGTAATAACTGTCTTTTGATGTATCAAGATCATTTATAATAATTCCATCAATTTTGGCATTTACATTTTGAATTTTTTTAATTGAAGACATAAATGAAGAAGTTCTAGTTTCCTCTGATCTGATTACAAATAAATTATAATCTGAAGCCTGAGCAAGAATTAATGTATCTGAAACTGGCTGAACAGGAGGTGAGTCAATTATGACATAATCATACTCCATTTTTAACACATCAAAAAATTTTTTTACTTGTTCTTTATTAACTATATCTGACATATCGAACCTTTTTTCACCAGAAGTTATAATATCAAGATTGGTGCCTGGTACTTTAAATACTACCTGTTTTAATTGAGCTGTGCCGGATATAATTTCTCCTAATCCTAGAATTTCCTTATCAAATTGATAAAACCCATTTAAAACTGAGGGTCTTCTAATATCAGCTTCAATAAATAAGACCTTGTTTGATTTTTCAAGCGACAAAGAAAGATTAAATGCAAAAGTTGTTTTTCCTTCAGATGGGTTACTTGAGGTTACAAGGTAGCTTTTATTTTTTTGAAATTTAGACTCTATAGTTGCTCTTGAAGATCTGATAGCTTCAGCAAAACTAGATGAGGCATCTTCAATAAACATTTGCAATATATGATAACCTCTTTTTAGTAATTCCACTCTTGGTAAAATTCCAACTTGAGGGATGTTTGAAGACTCTATCGCTTCTGGACTTTTAATTACTGAAGTGTTCATTTCCCTGTAATACATAAGGGCATAAAAGCCTAAGATCGAAATAACAAATGCCATAATAGAGCTATTAAAAGGCCTAGGAGCAAAAGGACTAGATGGTGCGTTTGGTGTTTCGATTATTTTTAATTTTGAAACTTGAAGGTTTTGAGCCTCATTAGTTTCTTTTACCCTTTGTAAAAATGATTCATATAATTTTTTGCTACTTTCAACTTCTCTAGAAAGCTGCAACATTCCTGATTCTTTTTCTTCAATTATTCTCAATTCATCTGTTGCTTTTTGCATTTCTTCTTCTGAAAGTTTTATAAAATTATTAAGATTACTTAACTCAAAAGCTTTCTGTTGAATGTTTTCATCTAATATATCTTTTAATTGATTTTCTAAACTTATGTTTAGTTCATTAGCTTGAACTATTTTTGGATGTTTAACAGTATATATTAGCATTAAAGATTGAATATTGCTTTCATTTGCGTCCAAACTATTTTTTATATTTGATATTTGTTCGGCTGATCTTAGATCTTCAATAGACATTAGAGCATCTACATCACCATCTGCAACTTTTATTGATAATAAATCGTTTTGTTGTTTTTGAAATTTACTCTTAGCCTCAATAATTCTTGTAGATATTGACTCTATTTCGTTAATCTTTAATTTTTTTACATTACCTGTGTCTACTAGATTATTTTCTTTTTTATAATTAGATAATTTTTTTTGAGCTACATCCATTTGAGCAACTAATTCTTTTAATCTTTCTGTAATTTTTTGGTTTGCATAAGTTGTGATACTTATTTTACTATCTATTTCATATCTTTGATAACTTTCAATTATACTGTTTAATGCCAACTGAGATATTTTTGGATTATTGGATGTAAAAGAAAGTTGCAAAACATCACTTCTTGGTAAATTTTTTACATTAAAATTATTACTAAGTATTCCTTTTAAAAAATTTTTATCTATTACTTGTTTTTTTTTCAAAATTCTTTGAAAAAAACTTATTTCATTTTGCGAATAAAAATTTTTAAATTGAGTGACATTCTTTTTATCGTTTAGAATATATTCATAAACTTCATCACTTCTTAAAATTGCCATTTGGTTGTTAATTCGATTAGTAAGTGAGTCGAGTGAATATACTTCTTCTATATTTACTATATTTTGCTCATCTGGTGCAATCACTATAGTTGCTGTGCTAAGATATTTTTTTTCTTGGTTAAAAGAAATAATAAATGTTAGTGAAGAAACTATTATTGATAAAAACACTAAGTTCTTTAAATTTTTTTTTGCAACCAACAAAAAAAATTTTAAATCACCTATATCTAAAAAATTAAATAACGAATAAATTCTTTCTATCATAATAATTTATTACACTTTAATGCAAAAATTAAATTTTTCGACAAATTTAAAGTGTACAAATAGTTAGTAAATTTACATCTTTTATATATTTATAACTTATCTTTAATAGACAGATGGCTTATAATAGTGTTTTAACAGAATGATGTTTTTAAAAAAAAAAATAGTTATATTTATCTCTTTATTGTTTTTTCTTAGTAACTGCGTTTCTCTACCTGGTATTAATAAAAACCCAAAAGTTCAAAAACCTAATAAACATATTGCAAAATTTGGTTATTCTATAAATGATGTTGGAATTAATTTGATAGATTTAAATTCTTTAAGTGAGACTGAGATAAAAAGATATAACGAAGATAAAGTTCAAGAGCTAAATTATAATGTTAATAAAATTTCAGATATTTATGATTATAGATACGAATATATTTTGGGACCTGCAGACAGTATTTCATTAGACTTAACAGATACTGATGATCTAGATAATATTTATTTAATCGATGAGGATGGCATGATTGATTTGCCATTTATTGGAAAAATTAAAATAGCTGATTTAACTTTAAATGAGGCTCAAAATATTTTGATGAATGTTATAGAAAATTATTATAAAAATGCTGACATACAACTAAAAATAGAAACTTTTAATAGTAGTAAGGTACATATTGTTGGTGCGGTAAGAAACCAAATAACTATCAATCTAGATCAAAAACCAATCAAACTCATCGAGGCAGCTATACAAGCAAACTTTAATCCGAGTGCTGCTGACAAACTATTTGGCACAAAAGGTTTTTTAAGAAGAGATGGAAATGTCTATAAAATTAATTTAGCAAATGCTTTTCAAAGTTTAGATGAAAAAGAAAATTTTTATCTAAAAAAAAATGACGTAATTTTCATAGATAGAAATTCGGACTCTATACACGTATTTGGTGAAGTAATGAAACCTGGTGTGTATTATCCTAACCTTGACTATTCTTTAACAGAATTAATTTCAACTAGTGGTTTAAATCAACTAACAGCAAATGCCAAAAAAATATATGTAATCAGAGAATCTCGTAAAGATTTTTTAGAAATAGATATATTTAAACTTGATATAAGAAATCCAGTAAATTTAGTTGCTGGTAGAAAATTCATGCTTCAAGAAAAAGATATAGTTTTTGTCCCCCCTTCAGAAATTGTAAAATGGAACAGAACCATAAGTCTACTTCTGCCTCAAACTGATTTATTTAATTCTTATAATCCTATCATTCAAGACGGGCTTGCATCTGGATCAGATAATGAAACTGGAGGATAATTTTATTATTACGTCAAATTAATTTTTTAATATCTTTAATTCTATTAGTTAAAATTTTTGTAATTGAGCAGATTTTTTATTTAATAAAAAAAAGTTTATAAAGAGTAATTGAATTAGAGGAATATGAAGTGAGAAATCAAAAAATAAAATAATGAGTAGATATGATGTTAAAAGGATATTGACAAAACTAATAGATTCTTTTTTTAAAAAAAAATTTAAAATAACAACTAAAATTAAAAAGCTTCCAACTAATCCAAATTCACCAACAAATTCTACTAAATCTCCATGTGCATGATTTGCAAATTTATTGCCTACATCTAAAAAATTTAGCTGAAACAATGTCTCAAAACCACCTGCACCATAGCCAAATATATAATAATCTTTAAAACCTCTAAATCCAAAATTAATTATGTCTAACCTAGTAAAATTTTGATCTTTACCAATTGTTAAAACTAATTCTTCATTTAAAAATGAAAATCTATCTAATAATTTTGATGCTCCAAAATAATAACCAATAATAAATACATCAAATAAAATGATTAATAAAATAATGTATTTAAATGATCTATTTTTTTTTTTATCTAAGTAAAAGGTTTCAATTAAATAAAAAACTAAAGTAATTAAGAATAAAAAATTACCTATCCTAGAAAAACTAGTCACAATACCAATGGTAATAAAAATAACTGCTAACCGAACATATATTTTTATAAAAAAATTATCATTTTTTTTTTTAGAATTATCCTTTTTTAAATATTGCAGACTTGCAACGAAACAAAAAAGTAAAAATATAGAAAAAACTGTTCTGTTGGTAAAAAAACCAGTAGAAGAGTCTTTATAAAAGTTTTTTTTCAAAAAAAATAAATCAGGGTTACCATTTAAATATAAAACAACTGCAAAAAAAGAAATGATGGCTCCAAAAAAAGATAAAAATAAATAAAATCTATATTGATGCCTTTCTGTATAAAAAATCATTTTAATAATTAAAACAGATGTAAATAAAGTTACAAAATTTAAAAATTGAAAAAAAGAGTTTGTTGGAGATAAACTAATCACACTAAATGAGGTGTTATAATTTAATTTTTTTATTATATTAAATTTTTCAAATGAAAAAAAATGTAATAAATCTATTGGAAGAGGAATAATCTGAAATATCAAATATGATAGAAATAAAAAATAAAATATAATTGGGATTTTATTTTTTTTATAAAAAATATCAAAATGCAATTTATAATTTTTATCTTTAAGACAAAATAAGAATAATAAACTTATTAAAATAAAATTAATTTGAATTAGTATATTAGAATTACCCCCATTAAATATGGTATACACAGAAAGTATGAAGAAAAATAAGTATTGATGTTTTTTATTTTTTGATAACTGCATAGTTAATTAGGTGATACATTTTTTTCAAAAACGTCCTCAAAATCATCACCTGTTATAGCTTCTCCTTTTTCAATTTTATTTTTTATAACTTCGGTGATAGTATTTGTATTCTCATTTTTATTTATTATTTCCAAAGCTTTTTCTGGATTATTTTCAACTACGTTAATTATAATTTCTGTTATTTTTTTCTTTGACTCCTCATTTTTATTTGCGCTATCTATGATTTTATCAGCAATAGTGCCTTTACTTTTTTCGACAATATCTGTAACTAATTTCAAATCCTCTTCTGAGTTGGCATTTTCAACAGCATCTTCAACTAATTTATTTATGTTTTCTTTAATTATTGGTGATGTTACTTCTAGTATTTCCATTTTTTCCTCATAATTTTCTTGTTTGGTTAAATTAGAAACTACACCTAATGATAATTTTGAATCACTTTCTTCAGAAACTTCTTCTAAAGTCTCTAATACTTTTGCAGCAGTTCCCGAGTCAGATTTCGTTACAATTTCTGCTATGGTATTTGATAAATCTATTTCGTCAGTAGAAGTTCCTTCTGCTTGATTTTTAGCAGCTTCAATAGTCTGGTTAATCATAGTCTCTTTATTTTCATCACTTAAAGTCTCTATTTTTTCTGGATTAGTCTCCACTATTGATTTCATAACTTTAGCTGATAAAGATTGATTTTCTTCAGTTGAATTTTTACTTACCTCTTCAACTACTTTATTTACTAATTCATCACTTGCATTTGCTACAACTTTTGCAATTAAATCAGCACTTTCTTCAGATGCATCTGCATTTTTAATCGCTGTTTCAGTTAATTTTTCAATCTGTTCTTTATTGTTTTCAGATAACGTATTAAGTTTTGTCGTATCTTTTTCAGATATGGCAGAGATGATTTGCAATGATAAATCACTTTCAGACTCAGTATTATTTAATTCTTCGATCATTTTTGATCCAGTTTCTGTGTTTGAGTTAACAATAATGTCAGATACGATACTAGTCATGTCTTGAGTTTGTTGAATTCCTGTACCTTCTTGTTGATTTTGAGCAGATTCAATTGTTTGTTTAATCATTGTGTCTTTTACCTCATCCTCAATAATATCTAATTTATTAGGCTCGGTATCAACAATAGCTTTTAAAACTTGTGCAGATAAAGTTTGTTTTTCGTCAGTTGAACTTTTACTTACCTCCTCAACTACTTTATTTGCTAATTCATCACTTGCATTTGCTACAACTTTTGCAATTAATTGAGCACTTTCTTCAGATGCATCAGCATTTTTAATTGCTGTTTCTGTTAACTTTTCAATCTGTTCTTTGTTGTTTTCAGATAACGTATTAAGTTTTGTTGTATCTTTTTCAGATATATCAGAAATCACTTGTAAGGATAAATCACTTTCAGATTCATTATTATTTAATTCTTCGATCATTTTTGATCCAGTCTCTGTATCTGTATTCACAATAATGTCAGATACGATACTAGTCATATCCTCACTTACTTGAATGCCTGTTCCCTCCTGTTGATTTTGAGCTGATTCAATTGTTTGTTTAATCATTGTATCTTTTACATCATCATTAATAATTTCAATTTTATCAGAATCAATATCAACAATAGCTTTTAAAACTTGTGCTGATAAAGTTTGATTTTCTTCAGTTGAATTTTTACTAACCTCTTCAACAACTTTATTAACCAATTCATCACTTGCAACTGCTACAACTTTTGCAATTAAATTAGCATCTTCTTTAGACGATTCAGCTTTTTCAACTGCTGAGATTGTTAATTTCTCAATTTGATCCGCATTATTTTGAGCTAACGTTTCTAATTTTTCTGGATTTTTTTCTGAAAAATCTGCCATTACTTTTAATGATAGTTTAGAGTCTTCATTTGCATTTTTTTCAGTAATATTGTTTATAACTGATGCAACAGTTGCATCATCAGCTTTAGCCATTACTTTACTTAAAATAGCTGCAGATTTATCGGTTTCTTTGGCAACTATAGTTTCAAAAATTTTTTCTTTTATAAGTCCAGCACCTTCTGATGTTGAAGAAGTTAAAAATTTATTATCTTTGTCAGACAGATTTTCAACTACTCCTTCTACAAGATTGTCATTATCTTCAATAATTTTTTCAATTACTTCACCAGTACTTTTTTCATCAGATTGATTGATTACATCTGATAAAAATTCAGTGTTTTCATCTTTAGAATTTTCAACAATAAAATCTATATTTTGTTTTTTTTCATTCGTAATCTGTTTTTTTGCAATCTCAACATCGCTTTCATCAACAACACCATCGTTATTTGCATCTTGAAGATTTCCATCTTCTAATTTTTGTTGAAGTTGTTTAGTTATTTCTTCCTCGTCTATTTTTGAAGATTTAATTAAAGTTTCACCAACAGTTTTTGCTTCCTCTTTTTCATCATCTGTTTTATCTCTTGATGTGGTTTCGTTATTTTCTGAAATTTCTAAAACTTGTTCCGTAGATGTAATATTTGAAGTTTGACCATCTGAATTTACTTCTATTACTCCAACATTACCAAAACTATCTGTCGCTAAAGAAATATTTGATTTACCACTTGGTTTTAAATCAATATCTACTCTAGTTCCTCTTAGTCCAAGAGAAGAAGTGGTCACTCCAACTATCATTTCACCATTATCTTTTTTTGCAATAGAGCCAGACTCGATAATTATTTTTCCTTTAACTAACTCTGCTTTTAATTTTGGATTTTTTTTTGAATTTTCAAATTCACTTACATTTATTGATGTAAGTTCTTTCATAATTACAGTTGTACTATCATTAAATTGAATAGTTGCAGAAGATCCCTCGGTTACAAATATTTCTTCATTAAGAAAAAAAGGATCATGTATCAGCAAATCCCTTTCTTCTAACTCATCATTAATAGCAACTATAGTTCCATTTATCTCAGTTACAGTCCCTATCTTATCATCGTTTGCCAATGTGTAAGAGGATATTAATGAAAATAATAATATTTTGATTAATAGGTTAAAATATTTTAAAGTGAAATTACTTTGACTGTTTTTCATTATAAAAATTTTTTAAAATATTTGCTTTTAATACTTATAATATACAACTTTATTACGTTAGCTCTACTATTTGTAACAAGCAATTCATTAAAACTAAAATTATGGAATTTAACACCATATGATTATACTTTTATTATGAATTTTCCCAATAATTTGAATAAGAAATCATTGTTAAATGAATTTAATAGAAATGAGATTAATTATTTTTTAGATAAAAATATTAATAAAAATTTACTCAATATAAATTTTTGGAATCAAAAATTGATAATTGAAAATTATGATAAAGAAAAAAACAAAAATTTTGAAAAATCTTTTATGAATTTATTTTTTTTAACTAAAAATAATAAAGAAAAAAATCTAGATTTAAAAAAATATTTTATTTTAAATTATGACTTTTTTTCTGAAAAAAATAAAAAAATTATCTTAGAAAATTATTAATTAGTTTTTTATAGCTTCTTCTGGAGCAACATAATTATGTCCAAAAACATCTGCGACTGCTTTATAAGTAACATTACCTTTATAAACATTTAATCCAGCTATAAAGTTTTTATCTTCGCCTAAAGCTTTTTGATAACCTTTATTGGCAAGTTTTACTAAATAAGGAAGAGTTGCTTGATTCAGAGCAAAGGTAGAAGTTCTAGGAACTCCTCCTGGCATATTTGCAACACAATAGTGAACTACATCATCAACAATGTAAGTTGGGTCACCATGTGTTGTTGGCTTACTTGTTTCAACACATCCTCCCTGGTCAATTGCAACGTCAACAATCACTGAGCCACGTTTCATAGTTTTAATCATGTCTTTGGTTATTAATTTTGGTGCTTCTGCTCCTGGTATTAAAACTCCTCCAACTAAAAGATCTGCTTCTGAAACCAACTTATTTAAATCTATTTTATCACTTTGTTCTGGAATTATTTTATCTCCAAACATTTCAACTAATTGTTTTAATCTTGCTTCAGATTTATCAACAATATGAACTTTTGCTTGCATTCCTGTTGCAATTATTGCTGCGTTTTCTCCTACTACACCACCTCCAAGAATTAATACATTGGCAGGTTCACCTCCTGGTGCACCTCCTAATAATACTCCTCTACCTTTTTGATTTTTTTCTAAACAATGTGCACCTGCTTGAACTGACATACGACCAGCAACTGCACTCATAGGTGCAAGAAGTGGTAGTCTTCCATTATCATCTGTTACTGTTTCGTAGGCAATATTAATACTTTTTGATTTAATCAAACCTTCAGTTAATTCCTTTGCAGCTGCTAAATGTAAATAAGTATAGATGATTTGATTTTCTCTAATCATGTCAACTTCAACCTTTTGAGGTTCTTTGACTTTTACTATAATTTCAGCATCGTTAAAAATATCTGATGCATTATTTGCAATTTTAGCACCTGCATTTGTGTATTGTTCATTTTCAAAACCTGCTTCAAAACCACCATTGTTTTCAACAATAACTACATGACCTTCAGATACCAGGGTCTTAACACTTTCTGGAGTAAGCCCTATTCTGTTTTCTTGAGGTTTAATTTCTTTAGGTACGCCTATCTTCATAACTATTCTTCTCTTTATTAATTGTTAAAAAACTAACTAGTTTTTTTGGTTTTTTTGATAGTTAGTAATACCTATTCTCAGTTTATCTATAATTTCATCAATATGTTTTTCTTCACAAATAAATTGTGGAGCAATAATTAAACAGTCGCCAGTTGCTTTAAAGTTTACACCTGCTTCATAACAAGCTTTAAAACATTCATAACCTGCTTTACCTGGTTTAGTATTTAATTTCATATCGATACCACCCATCATTCCATATCCTCTAATGTTATCCACTGACTCTAAATCTTGAAGAGAAAATAATCCCTTTTGGAAATACGGCGCTAAATTTTTAGCTCTATTAAAAATATCGTCTTTTTCAAAAATATCTTGAACAGCTAAAGCTGCAGCAACCGCTACTGGAATTCCTGAATAAGTATATCCATGAAATAATTCAACAGCGCCTGTTGGTGAAGCATCCATTACTGCATCATAAATATTATCGTTACAAGCAACAACACCCATTGGCACAACACCATTAGTTGTTGCTTTTGCCATTGTCATAATATCTGGAGTTACACCAAATTCGTCTGCCCCAAACTTAGATCCAGTTCTACCCCAACCTGTGATTACTTCATCAAATATTAAAAGTATCCCATGTTTATCACAAATTTCTCTAAGCTTTTGCAGATATCCTTTTGGTGGAACTAAAGTTCCAGTTGATCCAGCGATAGGTTCAACGATACAAGCAGCAATATTTTCACCACCAAAATTTTGACAAATAGTTTCTAAATCATTTGCCAAATAATCACCAGTCTCAGGTTGACCACTTACAAATTTATGCTCTGGTAAATGAGTATGTCTAATGTGTTGAACACCTGGCATTAAAATACTTGCAAATGTTTTTACATTGTTAACCATTCCACCGACTGAAACACAACCAATGTTCATTCCATGATAACCACGTTCTCTACCAACAAATCTAAATCTATTTCCATCACCCTTTGCTCTATGATAAGCGACAGCAATTTTAATTGCAGTTTCAACAGCAGTTGATCCACAAATTGTAAAAAACATTTTATTTAAATCACCTGGCGTATGCTTTGAAATTCTTGTAGCTAATTCAAATGATCCTCCAAAACCTTGTTGAAATGGTTGAGCGTAATCTAATGTTTCTAATTGTTTTGTAACTGCTTCTGTAATTTCTTTTCTTCCATGACCTAATGGATTACAAAATAATCCTGAGCTTGCATCAATTTGTGTTTTTCCGTGGTGTGTCTTTAAATAAACTCCCTTTGCTTCAGTAATTAACCTTGGGTTTGCTTTAAAATCTTTGTTGGATGTAAACGGCATCCAATGTTCATTTAATGAATTTGGAACTGAAGTTCTATTCTCTGAGCTCATAAAAGTTTCTCTCTTTATAATTAATTTTGTATTTCTAAATCTACGGCCTCTTTAGACTAAAATAAATACTTTAAAAGAATATTATTGACACAACTATAGATTGTATTTCTTAATACTTTTTGTTTTACATCGCTCTTAAATTGAATTTTAATATGTAGAATTTAATTAAATTAACTAAGGGGAATAAATGAAAAAAATATTAAGTTTTATTCTTGGATCAATCGTTGCTCTTAACCTATCTATTTCAGTTGCAAATTCTGCAGCTAATGAGGTTAGAGTTGCATTCTTTCTAGAATGGCCAACGCCAAACCAAGAAGATAAAGTAAAAGGAATATATGAAAAAGCTCTAGGTGTTCCAGTAAAATGGACTAACTTTTCAAACGGTGGTGCTATGACTGACGCTATGTTAGCTGGTGACATTGATATTTCTTACTCTCAAGGTTTAGTACCTTTTATCAATGCTGTAAAATCTAATGCACCATTGAAACTTGTGGATATTGCTATGGAATACGGAATGGGTGGAACAACTTGTGTTACATCTAATGCTTCTGGAATTACAAAAGCAAATGGTTCTGAGTTAGAAGGTAAAAAAGTTGCTGTTCCACTTGGAACAATGGCTGAATACGTTTTTGATGAAAGTATGAAAGTTATTGGAGCTGACAGATCTAAAATGGACGTTATTCAAATGGATCCAGAAGAAGGTGCTGCTGCATTAGTAAGCGGTGACGTTGTTATGGCTTGTCTATTTGGTGGTAACTCTATCAAAGCTGCAACTGCAGTAGGATCAAGACTTTTAACTGTTCAAGAAGCTAGAGATGCTGGTATCTTAGGTATTGATATTACATCTGTAACTGACAAATTCATGAAAGAAAATCCAGGAATGTTAAGAACTTTCATCGAAGTAACTCACGAAGCTAACGCTAGATACGCAGCTGGTAAATCAGACATGAACGTAATAGCAAAAGACGCTGAAATGAAACTTGCTGATATGAAAGAAACTATTGGTGGATTTAAATTTCTAACTCCTGCAGAGACTGAAAAATCTATGACTTCAGGAAATCTTGATGGTTTCTTAAAAGGAATGGGTACTCCTGACGGAGCTGTAGATACTAGTTTCTTACCTCTATAATTGTAGAGAAAGAAAATATTTAATAGGCGCCAATTTTAAAAATTGGTGCCTATTTTTTTAATAAAAAATTCAAATATAAAGTTTTTCTTATGAGTGATTTGATTTCTCAAAATCTTAATATGATTTTCAAAACTCCAAAGGGAGAAACTGTACATGCTTTAAAAGATGTAAATTTCACTTTAAAAAAAGGAGAACTACTTACTGTGCTTGGTCCATCAGGATGTGGGAAAACAACTTTGCTTAATATCACAGCAGGATTTTTAAGACCTACCTCTGGAAAAATAACTTTAAATGAAAAAGAAATTGATGGTCCTGGAGTTGAAAGAGGAATGGTTTTTCAACAAGGTGCTTTATTCGAATGGTTAACAGTTGCCGAAAACGTCAACTTTGGACTTCGAATGAAAAAAGAAGATGCAAGTGTTACAGCAAAAAAAGTTGATGAATGGTTAGACATCGTAGGATTAAAAGGTTTCGGTAACACTCCAACTTATCAATTATCAGGTGGTATGCAGCAAAGAGTAGCTCTTGCTAGATGTTTAATCAATGATCCAGATCTAATTTTAATGGATGAACCATTAGGTGCGCTAGATGCATTGACTAGAGAAAAGATGCAGTCACTAGTTTTAAAAATTTGGAAAGAAACAGGAAAAACAATTATTTTAATTACTCACTCGGTTGAAGAAGCATTACTTCTTGGTGAAAGATTATATGTTATGGCGCCACGACCAGGTAGAATTCATAAAGAGTACAAACTTCCTTTTGCAGAAATGGGATTAAAACAAGATTTGAGAGAAATTAAAAAAAATCCAGAATTTTCATCTAAGAGAGAAGAGATCTTAACAATGATTTGGAATATGGAAGAAGAAATCATGGGGAAAGAAAACTAAATGTTAACCCAATTTGTAACTGCTTTAATCTTTGTCGCTATTATAGGCTGTATACTTTATGGCAGACGATTAATTAAAACTGAAAAAGTTGATGCGGTTTTTGGTAATCCAGAAAGAGCAAAAGGTGGAACTCATTGGGTAATTGTTGGAACTAGTGCAATTTTATTGATATGGCTTTATTATTCATGGGACATAGCTAAAGGTTTTTATCCAAAGTCAGCTAATGAATTATGCCAGGTTGCTAAAATAAACGAGTCATTATTAGGTTTAAAGTACCAATTCCCAATTGAAGAAAGAGAATTCAAAAGTACTTCAATCATTAAAATAGAAAATAAAAATCTTCAAAGAACTACAAAGGAAATTCAAAATTCACCTGATTTAAGCGATCAACAAAAAGCTATTTTGTTAGGCTATATCGATCAAACTAGAAAGTTAATTCCATTATTAACTAATGAAGATTTAATGGAAATGGAAACAAAACTTAAGATTAAAGAGATGACCGATCAAATTAAACTTCTAAGTGTTGATTTCCAAAAGAAAGATTATCCGTTCGAGACAGAAACAGAAAAAAATGAAAGACTAAAAGCTCTTTCTGAGCAAGGAAGTTGGGGTATTATTAATGTTAGAACTGGCACAGGATCTATAGAAAATACAATAGAAATACCTTTGGTTCCTGAAACAAAAAGAGG
>Ga0315315_10002034_pt1 | contig 18521 bp, 14 predicted proteins | sample M140m3416metaG_FD_203699 | JGI IMG/M metagenome (GOLD analysis project Ga0315315, IMG submission 203699) | Ammonia-oxidizing marine archaeal communities from Monterey Bay, California, United States - M1 40m 3416 | ecosystem: Environmental > Aquatic > Marine > Intertidal zone | place: USA... | reverse complement strand
CAAAACTATACTTATCCCACTCCATGTCTAAGGACTTTCTGTAATTTTTATCTTCTGGGCTGACCCCGGGCAACGCCCATGCTAACCCTACTTTAAATCTTTCTCTAAGATCTAAACCTAACATACTTAAAGGAAGTAACGTACTAGCAGCTAGCAACAAAGGTAAAGTCGCAGAGTTCATGCCCGCACCTTCTTTTACCCTACTACTAGACTCTCGCATTACACCGCCAACTATGTTTTTACCGTATGCGTAGAAAAAAGATTTAAGTTGCCAAACTAAAGCTAATCTAGGATCAGAAGCCCACACTGGTCTTTCAGCAGCATTTGGTCTAACAATAGACTCATCTACAAACTGAGCTAAAGCCAACTTGACTTCAGGGTGTGCTTCTACATTCTGTGAATCATTCCAAGCTTTTATCTGAGCTGATGTGACGCCTAGCTCTCTTAAGTAGCGCTGGGACCTTGCATCACCTTGGTCTGCTCTCATTTGGTGTTCCATTAAGAACCTACGTCCCATGCCTGCTGCAAATATTCTTGTAAACCTTGTATACCACTCTAGGCCTGTATATTTAAAAAACTTTTCAGAAACTAATTTAGCATTCTTACTCATAAAATCTAACTCACCAGCATTAATATACATGGTGTTTATAGCATCTGTAGATACCACGCCTATGTCTTTTGCAAACCTAGAAGCTTCCTCACTGTTTTGAAAATAAGATCCAAGCTCTTTACCAAAACTACCGAACGCACTAAATTCTTTTGACCTAAGAATAGGTCCAGCAAAGTCAGGTAAAGATGCAAACACAGCAAACGCCAACAGTGTCGTAATGTTTGCAACTAAGCCCCAACTATTAATAAACCTAAAATTAGCACCCATGTTTGGATTGACTCTACCCATTATGGCATCTATAGCGTCTATAGCATGCCCTTGTTCTTTCTCTGGTAATTGGTCTACAAGTTCTTGAACTTTTTTAGCACCACCACGTTTGTTAAATTCTGAACGTTTTATACTGTTAGACAAATATTTACGAACCGCTACTGCTGGCTCTTCTAGCAACATTGCATCTCTTAGATCTTTTGTGCTTATGTTCTTAAACAACGCTGCTCTTTCTTTAGCTAAACCTAGGTTAAATCTACCTTCGCCATCGGTTTCATTACCCTCTATTAAAGCATTTGCTGGCTCTGCAATTAGTCCTTGCACCACTTCTCTTGCTACTTGCTCTGTAGTATTAGGGTTGTTTTGTACAATTAAATTAACTAACGAGTCCTGTAGAGCGACATTTTCAGTAATTTCAGCAATAGCTATTAATCTAGGGAAATAGTTTTCTATCTTTTTATTATTAAAAATAGCACCTAAATTTTCTCTATCGTAAAAATCAGAAAGCCATTCTCTTACTTGTTTAGCTTTTTCACCTAGCTGTTCGGTAGGAATAGTATCGTTCTCAGCTTCTAATAAGATAGCTTCAGCTTCAGGAGTTATTTGAGATACATCATCTAGCTCTAATATAGCGCTAAGTTTATTAACCTCTGCGTTAGCTTTTACGATGTTAGCTGTTAAAAGACCTGTGCTCCCTTCGGATTGACTAGGCGTGTAAAAAATTGCTGCTAGTTCTTTGCTTAAGCCTTTTAAGAAGTTATCAGCTGGATAGAATACTTTCTTTAAATAAAGAGGAGCCATAGTTGAGGGGTCTTCCAATATATCTATAGCAGCTTTTTTAAGAGATTTAAACAATGTTCTTTGAGCTGCACTTTCATACGTTTTAGGAACAAACTCATCGACCATAGCTCTTGCGTAACGCCGTTGCTGATATGAGCCTTTGTTACGAGTAAAGTCTACAAAACCGTCTTTATATACTTTTACTACGTTTTGAGCATAGTCTGTAAAGTCAGGATTGGTTGAAAACCTTTTGCTTATTTCAGAACTAAGACTCCTAAAGGCATCCGCTATTTGTTTAGCAATACGTTTAAAATAAGACTCGACTCCGTTCTTTGCTTTGACTTTTTCATTTCTAAGTTCTGCTAATAAAAACCCTCCTATTTTATCAGCGTACCATTCTTCATACGCATGTTCATTTCCTTCTTGATACATTTCAGGGGCATTAGGAGCATTTCTTTCAGCTTCAAAAGCTGCATATACTTTTTTACCAATTTCTGTTTCTAAAGTATTAGTAACCTCTTGGTCAAATACAGCGTGACCAAATTCATGAGCAATGCTTATCATCGCTGCTCCTTGCTCAGCAGCACCAGCATTAGCACCTATTTTAACTATAATTATGTTTTCTTTGCCTAATGATATGAACCTAGCTCGCTCTGTAGACTCGTTCAGAATATTTTGTTGAGCTTTTATAAAATTTAAATTTGCGTCTGTTAGAATATTTTTCGTTAAAGGAAGTACTTCGTCAAAGTTAACGTCTGACGTAAATATCCTAGTTCTTTTTTTAAGTTTAAATCTATCCTTAGCTATAAAAGATAGCTTACTAACAAACTGAGGGTCTCCTAGTCTTTGTGCTAAAGATGGGAATACGTCTACAAACTTACCAGGATCTGTTCGTCTTGTAGTACTACCTAACTCATCAAACGTAGCAGCTTTGTATTCTTCGTTAGCTTGTTGTTCTGGTGTAAGGGGTGCAAAGTCTGTAGAGTCCTCTACTCTTCTAGTCTGTCTAGTACCTGCTGCTTGAGCTGCATCCCCTGGTTCGAAACCCTGCTGCCTAAGAGCATCTGTAAGTATTATAGTATTAGGTTCTACAGCTCTAGGATCATTTTCGTCTACATAAATTTGTTCTTCTTGAAACTCTACATCTGTTCGTTCTCTGCCGCTAACTAACTCTGAGAACTCTGCTCTTTCAAACATGCTAGAAGTCATAATTCTGTTCTGAGGTTCAGATATATTAGGGTTTATTTCTTCTTCAACTAGAGTCTCTAACTCCTCTAAAGTTGAATTTCGTTAATCTCTTCTTCAGTAATACCTAACTGTTCTAGAAGACCAGTGTCAACGCCAAGAACTCTATTTTTTAAACTTGTAAGATTCTGCTCTTGATCCGTGCCACCTACGTCACCTCTTCTGGCTTCTGGTGTTACAGATCTATCGCCTGGTTGTAGTTGCTTGTAAGAGTAATCTCTACCTCTAGAACGATACACAGTAGCATTTGATCTCTCAAAGGGTAGTGGAGTTTTATTAGGGCCAACACCTTGTTTACCAGGATAATCTAACTTATACTTCTGTTTTCCTAACTCTACAAATATTGTATTAAACCCCTCTAGCGCTCCTTGCAACTCGGTTGATTCAGGCGAAGCAAGTCCTAATCTAGTATTTATCCTTCTACCTAAAATAGTTAAAGCAGGCATATATACTGGCACCATTTTATAAGGTTGGTTAGTTTGAGGGTTAATCCCTGGAGGTTGTATCTTCCACCCAGTAGGTTTACCACCCTTAAAAACTCTATCCTTTTCTGTTTCTATAGCTTCGGTTACAGCAGTAGGTATCCCTAGTCCGATATCTACTTGCCCATCTGTAGTGTTTAGTCTTTTAATTTCGTACCTTACATTATCAGCTTCTGGATCTATGGCTTGTATAACATAAATATTATTAGGCGCGCTCTCTGAAACTCTTAAATAAGTTCTTAATAAAGCATCTGAGTAAAACCCACGATTTAACTCGCTGTTCATCCTGTCCGCATACTGAGGAAAAGCAGGAAAATAAGCTGCGGCATCTGTTTGCAACTGTGTATCTCTAGACGCTCCTCTAGACCAACCTTCACCTTTTTGAATACCTTCAACTGCTAATCTAGCATTTTGATTAGCCGACCTAATACCTGGCTCTTCTGAAACACCTGGAGTCTCAAACTGAAATGCAGCTAAGTCTTCTTGCTCTTGTTCTGCTGTAGGCCCATCGTCTTGTACTATCTCACCCTCATCATCTAACTCAAATGGTCCAGACCCTCTAGCCTTTGGCCCTTGGTTTCGTCTAGAAAGGTGATCGTCTATATCTACTGTTATAGGTTCAATATTTGGAAACAGCTCTTTAGCTCGCTGCTTCACCAACTCTTCTTGCCCTTCTGTAGTAGATTGATACCAGATTGCATTACCTAACCCATTCCTAACCTCTACAACTCTATCAGAATCAGCCAAACGTCCATGAGCATATCCTAATATGTCTACAAGAACTTCGTCTTGTTTATTACTATCATACAAAAATTGATCAGAGGACTCTTTAAAGGTATTTACCTTTTCTTGGTTTGTGCTGAACAATATACCAGCAGACCCTTTACCCACATCTGCTGCAGAATGATTAGGTATTTGATTTAATCGGGCTTCTAGGTCGGGGTTTTCTTGTCTAACCTCATTAAAAATACCTATGCTAGCCCTGTCTATAAATACTGAATCTTTACCAGTGGTTGGGTCTAACATGGCTTCTATTTGAGCTTTTATCCATGTTTTAGGTTCCGGAGCTACCTCTCCAATATTAGTTGTATTGTACCGTTCTTTTAAAAAAGCTTCGTACTGTTTTTTTCTATACCCTTCAGTAAGCTGTTCCCTAGCTTGTTCCATTACTCTAGTACCTGTAGCAGCTTGGAGTCCACCTGCTATAGTGCCACCAGCCGCACCTATACCTACCCCACCAAAAAAACCAGCAAATACAGCTTGTGCTCTATCTAAATTAGCCTGAGATTGTTTGTAGTCCTCATCAATAACAAATTTTTGCTGTACTGTAAGTTCTTCTTGCAAGCCTTCTGTAATACCTTCAACTGCCCCAGTCCTACCTGCACCTTCTCCAATAGCAGATAAAATACGTTTATGAACAGGGCCAGAACCTTTGTTTTTAAGAATATTTGTTAAACTTTTAAATACTAAAGCTTCAGCGCCTACACCAATAGCAGCAAATGGCACACCTATCGCACCCGCTCTAAAGGCAGATACAGGGTCTATCATGTCTTGATCTTTGTAAGTCCCAAATGCTATACCTGCACCTTGTGGATATTCTTGAGCTACTGCACCTGTAACCGCTCCAACTTTCGCAGCAGTCCCTAAACGCATAGTTTTAAAAGCTCCGTACGAGCCTTCAAGTAAATCAGTCTCGTCTTTACTTAAAGTATGACCCTTCATCTTTTTTAAGTAAGCTCTTTTAATTTCTTGTTTGGCTACGTTGTTAACGAGCCCTTTAGTAACGCCACTTAGCCCCGCTACTACTACACCGGCACCTGCACCTGCTAAACCCGCTGTAAGACTAGCAACAGCAGAAGGTGCAAATTGACCTGTTGCGCTAAATACTTGTCCTACAAATCCACCAAAAGTAGGTTTGTCTAAAAACTCATCAAACTGCTGAACATCACCTAGCTCTATAGCGCCCTGTTCTTCTAAATATTCAGCTTCTTTTATATTATCAGCGAGGGCTTTTTGGTCTCCAAGTATCGAATTACCTATACCTTTGAAGTACTCTATATTTGCTGCTAGGTTGTAGGCTCCAGAAGATACCCCTTTCTTAAATATTTCTACAGGGTCTGTAACCTCTGCGCCTATGTTTTCTAGGTTTTCTTTATAAGCAGGAGGCGCTAGGGATTCTTGTCCTAGTTTTTCTTTGTAGGCTGGTTTAACTTTTGCCACACGAACTAGCTCCCAGTCCTTGCAATAATATAATTAGCAGCTTCTGCGCTGCCAGTTAATCTAACAAAATCGGCATAAGACATGCTTTCTTCAGCTTCATACCTTTGATTTTGAGTACTTAAATTTGTAAATATAATGCTTTCTGGATTACCCTCCGCGTTTCTTTTTACCTTCAAGCTTTCAAAACCTGAGCTAATAGTATCTGCATTAGAACCACTTCTGCCCAACCAGTCTAAAAACCAATCTTTCCAACTTTCAGAACCTAAACGATCAGCTTCATCTCTCATACGCTCTATAACCATTAGATCATACATGTCTAGTTCTTTTCTATTAGCTTCATTGTTCCTAACTTTATTCATCATCTGAATACCAGCTACTTTCATTTTTGCTATATAGTCTGCATTTCCATAGTCTCTTTCGCCGTCAACAACTCCAGCAGTAAACGCCTCTTTTAGGTCACCAAAAATGTCGTTCCTGTTTTCAACTTCCATAGCTAACCTACTTCTGGCAACATCTAAATTACCTGCAGAGATACTAGTCTTAGTAAGATCATCTCTCGTTAAGCTTGGGTTGCCCGTTTCACCTTCGTTTATTAGAGCGTTATACAAATTTTGTTGAACTTGTGGGTCAAAAGAAGAAGCTGTAGCAATCATAATAGAGGCAGCCCTATAGTTAGCGTCCGACATAATCCCGTCTTGTTTCGCTTTTACTAAGTCCTCTTTCTTTTTAATTTTTAAGTCATCTAGGAGGGTCTTAACCCCTTGGACAGTGTCTTGATCTAACTGCTTAATAAACTCTTGGTTTTTAGGATTAGCAAACCATTGAACTGCTTTTTCAGGATCATCTGGAATTTGGAAAACAGCGTTAGTTTGGTTTTCATTAAACACAGGTGTTTGTTGAGTTGCTTCTCCTCCAGTGCCCTTAATCGCATTAATACCCGCCATGCCTCCACCAGCTATAGTAGAAGTTGTAATAGCACGGCCTGCATCGAGTTTTCTACCTGCTACGTTCACCGCTTGTGATGCCTCATCGGTTAGACCCATAGATTTAGCTGCATCGCCAAGGGGTTGATTTGTATTCTTCCTTGTTGCTGTTTTTACAACCTCTCCAGGTTTAGTAACTGACTTAACGGCAAGGTTCTTTATACCCGTAAGTAACTTAGGAGCAAACTTAATAGCAGCTATGCCTCCTCTTACGACTCCGCCCGCAAGTAAACCAGCCCCAGGAACAAGTAACAATCCATTAGAAACAAGTAAAGCTTTATCCGTAGCGCTTAAACCGTTCCACCAGTTACCCCAAGTTTCTTGATCCTCTGGAGATAAGTCTCCTACGGATTGCGTCTCTGACTCACTAACAGGAGCACCCATTTCTTCTATAAGTTGTTGTGTTTCTCCAGAAACGTCTTGATTTGCAACATCCTCTTGGAGAGTAGTAGCATCAATGCCAAGCCTACCGGGTCTTGACCTTTGTTTCTCCTCTGTAGCTTCCGTTTGTTGACTAGGAGCAGGAATTGACTCTAAACCAGTGGGTTGTGAACCGCGGCTTGGGTTTATTTGTTCTATTTGCTCATTAAGAGACGCAATTCCAGTAATAAAAGCATCTGGAGGAGCATCTGGGTCGGCAAGTAATTTACTTGCTACCCCTTTAATTTGATTTTCAGCAGTTTCAAATATTAAATCTTTTCTCCACTTACCTACCGCACTGCCAGATATACCATTTCTAGCTACTTGGTTATCAAATAAACCCTCATAGATAAGCTCAAGCTGACTTTGAGTTACAAGAGCTGGTTTATCATCTGGATCTGACGATCTATTTAAAGTAACTGGAACTATTTCTCCGTTCTTTTTTCTAATTTCTAAAATAAAACGAGGCCCGTCTTCTGTTTCTATTTGTCTAGGTTTGCCTGCAAACTCTCCAACTACTTCCTTGCCATCTGCATCGTAATACGCTCGACCCCTATTTTCGGAGTTTACTAAATCAAGGTAACTCTGAGTGCTAAAGTTATGTAGTTTTTCTAAATTTACTTCTGTTCCTTTTTGAGGATCTAGGGTAAACACATCAGCTGCAATAAACTCATTGTTAAGCTGTTGCCCTTGCTCACGTTTACGTTGACGTTGCAGAACTCCTAATTGTTCCTTGTTAGTTGCTATGCCGCTGGCTCTACTTAAGCCACCTAAAAACATGTCTCCTAATCTATCTCCTCTAAGCGCCATAATACTTCTCTAGATTGCGAATGCTAATAGTGCAGCAGACGCTAAACTACCTCCCAATCCAATCATTTGACTTTTGTGCGCTGCTTTTGCGCTGTTATATGCGTTTCTTTTGTTAGCCGCCATAGCCGAAGCGTCTCCTAAACCCGACAGCGATGTTCTGTTTACTCCTTGTCCGATGTTAATAAGATCAGCTAAAGTAGACCTATTTATTTGATCCTGCGCTATTCTTGCGTTGTTTAACATACCTGTAGTAGTTGTAGCTCCAGCTAAATCAAGTGCTTTGGCTTGTTCTTGCCTTTGCACTGCTGTTAAGCCAGCCCCACCATACCTTTCTATGTTTCTTTGTTGAATTCCTCTAGCAATTTCCGTTTGTGTAGCCGAATCCTCCTGTGCTTTGTCTATTAGACTAGTATCAGTTTGAGCGTCCTCTAGAAGGCCTTCTTCAAATCCTCTAAAATCCCTTACATAGTTTTCGTAATCAGAACGAGTAATGTCTGCATAGGTTTTTTCTGGATCAGTAACCTCGGGCAAAGACGTAGTAGAATAGTCAGTATACGCATCCCCGAGCCCCATAACTGCTTGTTCTATCATCTGCATTATCCTGGTATGCTCCCATCTAAATTGTATCTACCATAGCTACCGACATCCAACCTGCCTAAAGTACTGCCATCTGGCGTTTTTCCTAAACCCGCTGGAGTAAAGAAAGAACCACCCTTACCGCTTCGTCTATTTTGTATTCCTTGGCCGAGAAGGGCGCCGCCAACATCAAGCCCGGCGTAAAGTCTAGCATCTCTAATCATTTGTTTATCTCTAGCTTTACTTAAATCACTAGTAGATTGAATATTAGCGGCTCTACTTAAACCTGAAACTGCATCCGCTTGTTGGCCTCTTGCGGTACCTAGTACTCCAACTTGTCCTTCTCGTTTAGCCATTAAAGCAGTTCGTTCGGCTTCTAGTTGTTGACTACCGCCTGCTGAAGCTATATCCGCTGCTGCATCTACAGATCGAGCTGCTTGTAAACTAGGTCTAGAAGTCAAGGCTTGTATTACATCAGCTCCTGCTCTTCCGGTAGATATGTCTGAAAAATCTTTAGTATCCGTAATATCTCTTAGCCTACGCAGTAGGGGACCATAATTTTTATCAAAGTAATCTTTTTCTGCTTTTGCTACAGATGCACTTAGCTTTTCCTCTTCGCTAGGCTTATATTCTTGTTTTTTAGGTTTATTACTCATTTACTTCCTTTGTATAAACTCGTGTATTCAAGCTAAACCCTTGCTTTAACGCATATTCTTCCATTTGCGAAACAGAAGATCTAGCCTCTATATACCTACAGCCTGCATTACGAGCAAGCTCTTCAAACCATTGTACATGTTTCATCCAGTTATGTTTACCAGTTTCGTACACATACGCTATCCAAATTAATAGTGTTCTATCGCCAGTAAAAGAGTCTATTTCTGTACTAAGAACTAAAAACCCCATAGGCGATGTAAACAATTCTGCCCTACCATTGACGCACTCGCTGTATACATCTTCTGGTCTAAAAGTAAGATTAGAGTCTTCCGCTATTATTGACTCGATTCCTATTTTTACCTCAGGCCAACACTTTCGTATGTCTGCAAGCTGCGGTAGAATAAACTCGTCTTCACTAATAGTCTATCTCCTTACCATACCTTCTATATCTTTTTCTAGGGTTTAAGCCAACCCCTTTATACTTAACAAGTCTTTTAACTCCAAGGTCGCCCGCTCTTGATCTAGCTTCAGCTTCTCTAACTTGTTCGTCAAATAAATTTCTGTAATCGGCTGCAGCTCTAGAGTCGCTCCACTCTCTAGAGGGTATTCTTAATAATCTCCACAAAGCTCCAAAAATAATCCCATCTCTATAGTCTGTAGAAAAATCTGTATCTATATTATTAGAAGATCTAGTTGGTTTAAGAGCTACACTAACTCTAAAACCGTCAGTTTTTGTAGCATTAGGTACAGGAGCTACATAAAAAATATCTGGAGATTGTTGTAAAAATACTTCAGGTATACCAGTTCTATCTCTCCAGTCTGGGTAATTAAGTTCTAAACTACGTGGGCTAGTGGGGTCCATGTCCTCACCATCATAAGTCATCCATAAAATTTGATGTACATCCGTGCCAGTCGGTTGGTCAAACTCGTACTCAAATACTCCGCTTATGCTTGTTATAACATCTAGTTCAACTATATATGCTTTAGATTTTTCACACAGTTCTATGGTTGCGGAACGCAAATTAGACTCTACTAAAGTGTCAGGGCATCCCGGAACGTACGGTAGTACTTCTTTTACTAGCGAACTAAAACTCGCCATGCTCTTAGGCTCCTATATTTGGAGCTACTCTAGACCCTGCATAATCAAAGTTAGGGTTCGTAATATTTGATGCTGCGGTGGATTGGCCTAAACTATTATTAAACAAAGCGTAGTGTTGGTTAGATCTTTGAGCATTACCAGCATATTCAGCGTCTTTAAGATAAGCTTTAAATAAAACAAAATCAATTATTGCATTTGCAAACGTATCATCAACATCTATTGTTGAAGACGTAGCACTTAGGTCAGTAGGAGATTTAGAATAAACAATTTCTAAATACGCATTACCGGCAACTCCTGGATATACGTAATAGTTCCTAGGGTCATCTTGATCAAAAATATAATGTTTTACTGTAGTGCCATGTGCGGCATCTCCACTAACCGATGGGCTATTCCAATCAGGTTCTTGTGTATTAAGAATATCTAGATCTACGATGCGAACTGCCCTGCCGCCTGTAGCGCCGCCAGAAGCGTCCGACATATTTCTAGTAATTTTAATTAACCTTAATCCGGCTGTTGGTAACGTCTGTTTTGTACCAGTAACTAACTGCACATTAGCTGTAGTCGCCGAAGCGTCAGGTCTAAGATTTACTACCTCTCTTTGAGCATCGTTTATGTACCTAAGCAGCTCTGCTTCAGGCCAACGCACGCTTGTTGTATCTTGAAGAGTATCTTGTACTCTAGAAATTAAGTTCGCCCCAGTTAGTGTTCCCATTTTTTACTTTAGTTAAGTGCGGCTTTTAACTCTTCTATTAAAGCTGCTTTAGTTTTACGTCTGTCTAGTTCTATACCAAGCGTACGACCATACTCTTCTAATTGAACTTTTGTCATATCTTCAAAAGATACTGTAGACTCTTCAGTAGCCGTTTCTTCTACGGATGTTTCCTCTACAGGTGTCTCTTCTACAACTGGAGCAGTCTCTACTGCACCTTCTTCAACTTCTTTTGCGCCCTGTTGTAAACACAGAACTCCAAAATCGTGCCCTACAGATTTAGGTACACCAGCTTCAAATGAATCTGCATGTCCCCAAGTAGAGGCTACATATGTGTCTTGATCAAATACTACTTTCATATCTTACTCCTTAATAAATTTACAGGTGACTAACAATTGTTAGCCACCCGTAAAATGTTATCACAATTAGAATGCGACATCTAATCTTATAACACCGAAGTCTTCAGACTGACCTGTTATGTCAGAATTATACTTAGGTTTTTTAAGACCAAAAATCTTACCAATTGAGATACCGTTTTGGTTTCCATAGTCGAAAGTATCTTCAACTATTTCTGGAAGACCAATGTCAGCCATCGCAAGTGCTTGCGCACCACAGAATAGACATGACGCGTAATCAACATCAGCATCAGCACCACCTTTGTATCCAGCAGAACCAGCATTGCTGGATGTACCGGCTGTAGCGCCCGAAGTGTTAAATACATGCCTAAACTCATGAACCATAACACCGTCAACCATTAAGCTAGAAGATCCAGCAAATAGTTCGTTGTTTGGTCCTCTGATTCCAGCGCTTCTTACGTTTGATAAGAAGTCTGAATCGAGTTTAAGGTCAGCCATTACCTGCGGAGAAACAAAGAAATGATACATCTCTTCATTACCAGCGCCTCTCATTCCTCTGATGTACTGATCTTTAGCAAAAGCTTTTAGATCGACGATATGTCTGTACTTCAAAGTATCAGATGCAGTAATAGATGTAACAGAACCAGCAGCAAGATTATTGCCACTAATTCTTTTGTGTCTATTACTTGTTGCTGCAGATACATCACTGTTAAACGTTAGATCTCCAAGGTTCTGTCCTGATGTAAGAACAGGCCTTATAGCTCCGTTGTTTTTGTTAGTATATGCAACACCAGCTAGCGACAAGAACGCAAGTTGGTCTATCCTATCAGCCATTGCATAAGCAAGTGCGTCTCTAGAATGCTCACGGAAATTCACAACTGATTTTTGATCCGCTAGTCTGCCCGAAAGCCTATTAGCAAATCTTAATTGATCAAGCTGCACGACGATGTCGAAGGATCTTAACGCCTCTTCATTTCCTTCTAAGGTGTTGTCTCCAACAATACCATCACCGGTCATGTCAGCAAGAAGAGTTAAAACTGCTCTTGCTCCTTTCTCGGATTGGGTAAGTTCAGAAATTTCCTGAACCATTGCGTTGGGTCCGCTACCTGCGAATTGATTAATGAAGGACATATTCCTAGCAACACGCCAGAAATCACGAGACCAGATAGTGAGTTGTTCACTGGTCAACGCGCTAAAGTTTGTATTAGCCATTTATATACCTTTATAATTAAAGTTAACCAGTCGCTATATTCTGGGGCGACTATTACCCGTTTACCCTTTATCGTTGGGAAACGTCAACGTGATTATAACGAACACGAACTCGACCATGTTTTACGTCTTGATTGACGAATAACGTGTTTTACCTCCACGACGAGGGCTAAGTATCGTCTTAGCGAACGAACTTCTATCTTATACTACCCAAAATCCCCGCGCAATCTTTTAAGGGTTTCATCAGGTAGCGCTTGAAATTCTTTTTCAGACAATTTATTAAGGTCAATCGGCTTGTCTCCACGTTGAGCAGCTCCTTCTCCCTTCATGGCTGGAGGTTGCTGTTGAGAAGCTTCTATTTTAGCGCTGACTTTAGCAGTTTGTTTCTTTTTATTAAGTTCTGCTACTTTTGGGTCAACTTTAGGAGCTTCTGTTTGAAGTAATTCAGGTTTTTTTAAACTTAAAGTAGTGTTTACAGCTTTATCTAGAGCATAAGCACCGTCATATCCTTGAATCATAAACGCATCACGCAAATCTAAAGCTTCTTTTAACAAATCAGGGTCATGTTCAGCACTATTTACGTCAAAAATTGGAAATTGTTGTTCCAATTCAGCAGCTCTAGCTTGAATTGCTTGAGCTTCTGTAGATTGTTGTATGTTTTGAGTAGTGTTTTGTTGAACTTCAAACATAATTTGTTGTTTTTCAGCATTTCTTATCTCATTTCGTAAATTAGTAGCTTTTTCGCTCTCTCCATCAAGGACAAGTTGTTGATATTCTACTTCTTTGGCGCCAAAATCGTATTCTGGAGCTTCTGTAACCGCTTCTACTTTAGTTTGATTTAAGTCATCAAGTTGTTTTTGAAGAGCTTTTTGTTTAGCAAGCACTTCATCTAGTCTAGATTTAGGCACCATGGGTGCTTTTTGTTCTTCTATTGGACTAGGTTCCTCTTCAACTTGTTGTACATCGTCTTGTACAACTTGTTCGTCTCCTGTTTCCACTTCTGCTTCTGCTGTGTCTTCTGGTTCGTCCACTGCTTCTGTTTCTGTTGCGTCCTCAACTTCCTCTGATTGAGCTTCCTCGCTCTCTGCTTCTGGTTCTTCTGTAATTTCTTCTTCAACTTCTTGCTCCTCCGTAGCAATTGGGTCGGTATCTTCGGTCACAGTGTCCTCAGAAAAATCTAAATCGACTGCAAAGGTTTCAGTACTTTGTATTGATTTACTATCTCCTCCAGGCATAGAATCAAAAACGATAGCGTCTTCAGTGTTGGTTTCAGTAGTAGGTTGTTTTGCCATATTTAACTCCTATTATTATTACTTGGCTTCATAGCAGCAGTAGCTAACCTAGCAGCTGCTGATGTGTCACTTTGGTTTTTCCTCATTTCATTAGTCATTGAAGATAACCTCTCTCTTAAATCGAGCTCTTCTCGTTTAGTTTGGATTTTACTCTGTAGTTCTGCAATCTTCAACTGCGGATCAGCTTCAGCGGATTGGGCTTTAGCCATATTTAACTGCGTTTCAGATTGTAGTCTGGTAACTTCAGCTTCTAATTTAGCAATCTCAAGCTGCGTGCTTCTGATTTGTGATTCCATTTGGAACTGTTGTAACTGTAATTGTTGTTCCGTAGGTTCAGCTGTGCCTTGTTGTCTTCTGATACGGTCTGCAATCTGCGCCTTTTGAGATAAATGCGAATACTCTACGATCATATCATCTGGAATAGGCACACCCGCTGATCTAAGTTGTATAGCTTCAGCAAATTGAACTTCATCATACGTATCTCTAGCAGGCATGGTGTCTACTACAACATCATACTCTCCCAATGTAAGATCATTAACAATTGTACCTTCAGGAGTCATAGCATTTATAGCTACTGGTACGCTTGGCTTGTATGGATCTGATTCATCTGTGATTTGTATTAGTCTTTCTTCTGTATAGTACTGCTGTACTAATTGCAGAATTTTTTCTGCGAGATACTGTCTTGTTTTTGTTAGATTATCTAAAGGAACTTGAATCATCAAAATTCCTCTATTTTGTTTTTGTTGGATAGCTACACCAGATACTTCTGGGCCATCTGTTCCCAACATAGAATCAGATACGCCACTAATCTGTTTTATGTTAGCAGCAGCTTTTTGCCCTAACCTGTCTAGGCCAGTAGGAATCTGGTTTGGTGGGATTTTAGCTGGGGGGCTAGAACCTCTATTATACTCGAGAACCAAACCAGTCTCCGCTCCATGCTCTTCTAAATCATCTGCGTTCATCCCCGTTAGAGATCCTGATTCTACTACCCAACCGCTGTTAGCAGTTGTGTTTACAATGTGCAGCTCCTGGGAACTAATTTTGTTTAACTGTTCTTGTGGTGAGATTAAGTTCCTTACCATGCCAAATGGTCTTCCTCTTCTAAAATATGGGAAGTAGGGTACTAAAGTAAAATGTGCGTAGGGAGACCAGTCATCGAATAGTACCACTCTGTCTGCTGTTACTGTCCAACGAACCTTCCGGACTTTTTTTGAAACTATATGTAACCCAAAATCATCTGCAAATTGTTCTCTTTTCTTTTTACCCCAGTCATACGGAACTTGACGCTCGTCGCCCGTAACTGGGTCGACATAGAACATGCAGTCTTTTAGTTGGTAGTACTGACGTTCAATCACTCTGATCGATCTTACAATTCTGGCCTCTTCTGGATTGTATGCGTAATTACTAGAGTACTCATGTTCTTCGGTATCACCGTACCTTTGTTCTTGGTACTCCATAGAATCGCCGCCATAAGAAGTACCCATCTCAGAGATTAGTCTTAATTTGTCTGCGGCTTTCTGACTATACTGTTCTTCTATCTCATCAAGGCTCATCCACTTAGTTTCAAAGATTTCGTTCCAGTTGCGTGGGTCGTAGTCCTTGGCGTCTGGATCGATAATGATATCTAATGGATCTTTGGCAGTTATCCTAACCTCCCCTTTGAAATTATCAGAAAAGTCTATACGTACATCGAACCAACCGCGATCCTGAATCAGACCATCAGCAAATACTTGCGCTTCAGTCCAGTCTAGTTTGTTATTGTCCGCCACCTGCATGTACACCTTTGTAAGCACATCCGCAACTTCTTGCATGCCGCTACCACGAGGCTTGAACTTAATGTCAGCTCTTCGCGTACTTTGTTCGCCCAGGACAGTATTGATTGTAGGTAAAATTGTATTGATTGTAAGAGCTGGTCGACCTTGGTCATCTAACGCCGCTACATCAGCCGCGTCCCATTGTTGACCTCTGTAATACTGGTCGCATTGCTGCGCAATCTCCATGTAGTTATCGTGGCCCGCGTCTCTAGCTCGAGTATAACGTTCCCAATTGTTACTAGCTAAAGTTTCTTCTTCAGCCTTACTTAATGTTTTCTTTGGTTTACCGTATGCCATTATGCACTCATTGACGATTTACGCCTTGTTGGTTTCGCTATATATTTTAATCTATCTCTCCATGAAGGGATATGCTCTTCTTGTTCAAAGTAGGTTGAGAACTCTGTCATCATCAGACCAATCCACGCAAGTGCATCAACTTGGTCATCATGAACACCGTTCGGGAATCGTAGTAATTCTGCAACCAACGGACCCGTCCAAACCGCATCTTTCGGAAAGTATACCATGCCTTGTTGCATTCTACCTTGAATAGCTCTTGCTCTTGCTTCTTTATCACGTCTCCCTACTTTTAGATCTTTAAAATATGCTTCATATAATCTACGCTCCCTCACCCGTTTTTCTAGGAACGGACCGAGCGCCATTTCTATGTGCCCCTTCTCTATACCTACAATACCAGGTCTCCACTGCTCGTATACATCTAATATTTTTTCTACAAGCTCAAACCCATCATACTTGCCTCTGATAACATCTACCACAAAAATTTCATCATATTCACTGATGCCTACTACTATGCCTACGGAGTAATCGTTCCTGTCCCGTTGTCCTATGGCCAAGTCCCACGCGCAATAATATTTTAATTTATCAAATTCTATATCTTCAGAGTCATAGTACCGCACCATGTCCCTAGAGAAATAATCGCCTTCGTCTGAAACTGGGTTCTGTTGGTACAGTGCCGACCAGTCTCTCGGACCAATAGCTTTTCTTATTTGATCTAGTGCATCTTCGCTGTACCGTTCTTTGTGAAGTGCTTCTCCTGTTTCGCGGAACTCTTCATCTATTTCAGCGATTGCTGGATATTTAACCACTTCCCATTCATCCGCGCCGTCTTCTGCTACACGCAACAACCTACCTGCAAGATCGTCATCGTGCCACCTTGTAAGAATTACAAGTATGCCACCGCCTGGCGACAACCTTGTATACGCCGTACTTGTATACCAATCCCAGATCGCATCGCGATTGTTATCGGACTCTGCATCCTCTCTGTTTTTTACAGGGTCATCTATTAATAGTACGTTCGCACCTTTACCAGTAATACCACCACCAACTCCCGCCGCTACGTAACCGCCGCCCGTGGTTGTGTTCCATGACTCAACACTCTGGGAGTCTTTATCTAGTTTCGTATTTTCAAAAATTTTTTTATAAACATGTTCTCTTAATAGATGACGCACCTTTCTCGAGAAGTTCATGGCCAACGATCCTGAGTATGAGCAACTAATGAACTCATGGTTAGGGTGCCTACCTAAGTGCCAAGCAGGAAACGCAATACTAGCCAAAGTAGATTTGCCGTGTCGAGGCGGCATAAACAACATCAACCTGGGGGACTCTTTGTTCTCTACTTGTTCACTAAATTTTTCTAGACGTTTACATATGTCTTTGTGTACCCAACCTGCATGGTAGTCAGGATTAAATTTTTCTACGAATGGTAGTAACCGCTTTCGGGACAATATACGGAGCGCGAGTTCTTTCTCAGCTCGCTTCTGAGCAGACTGTTGTTTTTTAGTTTTAGGATCTACAGGTTCTTGTATTTGGGGTGCCGCAACTTTCTCAGCTGCATCCGCTTTGCAGTACACACAGATCCCGTCCGTCGGTATCAATGTATCTGGAAAGAGCCCTTTGCACTTGGAGCACTCTAACTTATCAATCTCCATCGCCGGGCTCCAAATAGTTTTGGTCTTCGCCCGCAAGTTTTAATAGTTCAGCATCCGATAACTTTTCGAGCTGTTGTACTTTGTCTACGTTTATATTTATCTGCGTCGCATTTTCTGGAACAAATAGCCCGTGGAGCTTGCACAAAGAATCGACAACATTTTTTTCTTCGGTAGATGTCGCTGCTTTTCTGTGCGCTTCTAAATACATCGTGGTCGCTGTGTCCCTATCAAACTTTATTTCCTCACGCATCTCATTACGAAGGTACTGCAACGCATTCTGAAATTTCTGTTGTTTAAAAATAGAGTACACTCGATCTATGTCAGAGTACCCCGCAGCACGGCCGGCGGCTGCTTTACTCATACCACGTAGGTGAAATAACAAGAGTCTTTCTTCCTGTAACGAAAGCTCGTTTAAGTGTATTCCAGCATATGGAAAGTGTGATTGGAGCTCTGCTCGATCTGAGTCAGTGACTAGGTGAGCTTCATCTTTTTCTCTAAGGATAGACATTAGGTGTCATTTTGCAAAAAATTTTAAAAAAAGTACAGCATAACAGGCTCACCTCTTCTCCCCCCCTCGCTCCCAGCGCCCTCCGCTTCCCGATTTCCTATTTGGAACCTTGTTTTACTTTTTTGACCCCCGGAACCTTGTCCATGGGACCCCTATAGTTGTAATACATCGTCGCCCAGCTACGCTGTACGCCGTAAGTTAATCCGAAGTAAGTTTGTATCAGGTGATACAGACAGTAACTAATATTAAACACATGAATATATTATACACACTTGGAAAGATGAGCTTCCAAACCAAACGACTCACATCTACTATCATCAAACACCCTAAGTCAGCATGGCAAGACATTCAAGCCGGCTACGAGATGGCTAAGATAGATCATGAAGAAGAAGAGAAAATGATATCTGAAGAGGTATCAAAGCTCGGTGAATTCACCGACGCACTTCTCAAGAAAGAGCAAGAGGACAAACCGACTCAAGGCGAGTTCGACTTCGGAGGTAACAAATGAAATACCTTACACTACTAATGGCTATACTATCAT
>Ga0315315_10002033_pt1 | contig 18544 bp, 19 predicted proteins | sample M140m3416metaG_FD_203699 | JGI IMG/M metagenome (GOLD analysis project Ga0315315, IMG submission 203699) | Ammonia-oxidizing marine archaeal communities from Monterey Bay, California, United States - M1 40m 3416 | ecosystem: Environmental > Aquatic > Marine > Intertidal zone | place: USA... | reverse complement strand
AATTCATTAATATATATATATATATATTAATAAATTAATAATTTTTGTTAAATTTTTTATATAATAAATAAGCAACTAATAAAATTAAAATTATTGTTATCATATTGATTCCACTTCCTTCTTCTTTATTTAATTTTCTTTTTAATTGTGCTGCATCAATTTTTTTCTCTCCTTCATTCATTATTCCCAAAATACAGTCTTTATTAACGTTTTTATTTAAATTTGCAAATGCAGGTTCTTTTGCAATATCAACATTTTGATTATCAACATTTTTATTGAATCTTAAATTCTTTTGAAATTTTATAACATTTTCTGCTTCTACATCTGTAATTTTACATTTTTCTTTCATCTGTTGTTTTTCTATTGAAAATATATTATTATACTCGTTTTGTAAATCTTCATCTGAATTAAATTTTTCTATTGTTCTAAACATATATATAATAAATATTATTAATAGTAGTTATAAACTTCATCTAGTTCGATATAAAGTTCAGGTGGTAACTCCCATTCAGAAAAAGGTACAGCTTTACTAGTAGAACTTTCTAATGTAAATAATAAATCTAATGCCCTTAATCTTCTTTCTAAAGGATTCATTCTTCTAGGGAATTTTCTTCCTAATCTTTTCCATCTCCATTCAAATTGTAATGCTGCCTGCCATGTTGGGAAATTATAAACATAACATACTCTTTTCCATGATTCTCCTTTTTTTACTTTTGCAGTTGTTGCCTTTGCTCCACCTACTAATTCCTTATTATGTTGTCTTAAACGTCTTTCTAGATTTACAGTAGCACCGACATATGTCGTTCCTTTTGTTGATTTTAATAAATAAACGTAATATTTTTTAGACATTATAATTATATAATAATAAGATGTTAAGTATCTAAACCCAGTATAAATTATATTCCATAACTGTATCTTGACAACCTATGACTCTAAATTTATATTCACTGCCTATTACATCAGAACATCCTGTCCAATCCAACTTTTGTCCTTTTAATGCATTATCAGGTGGTCTAAATTGCAATTGTGCAATATCGCTACAATCATATCTTACATAATGTCTAGCTCCTGTATTTGGATCTAATTTCCAAACAGATATTGATTTACCACTAGGCAAAGCAATAACTAAATGATCGTGAAATTTATTTACTTTTACCATTTTTTTAGAAATCTAACAAGTACTTAGTATAAAAAAAATATTCAATTTTTAATTAAGTAAATTGTATGTCCAATGTCCTCATGTATATAATAAATATTATTAATAGTAGTTATAAACTTCATCTAGTTCGATATAAACTTCAGGTGGTAACTCCCATTCAGAAAAAGGTACAGCTTTACTAGTTGAGCTTTCTAATGTAAATAATAAATCTAATGCTCTTAATCTTCTTTCTAAAGAATTCATTTTTTTATTTAATTTTTTCCTAATCTTTTCCATCTCCGTTCAAATTGTAATGCTGCCTGCCATGTAGGGAAATTATAAACATAACATACTCTTTTCCAAGATTCACCTTTATTTACTCTAGCAGTTGTTGCCTTTGCACCACCTACTAATTCTTTGTTATGTTGTCTTAAACGCCTCTCTAGATTTACAGTAGCACCAACATATGTCGTTCCTGATGTAGCAATTAATAAATAAACATAATAGCTTTTTGACATTATAATTATATAGTAGTAAGATGTTAAATATTTATTGCATGATTTAATTTATCTTTTTTTGTTTTTAGATAAAATCTATTATATTTGTTAATGGTTGGATTAATTGATATTACATCTTCTACTAAATCTTTTAATTGTTTGATTTTAATTGGATTATTTGTTATTAAAGAAATTTTATTAATATTATAATATTTACAAATCTCTCGAACATTATCGTAATTTCTTGAATCTATTTTTTGACCTAATTTTAAGTTTGCATCTATAGTGTTTAAATTTAACTTATTTTGAAGATCATATGCTTTTATTTTATTAGTTAACCCAATACCCCTTCCTTCATGCCCTTGATGATAAATTATAATTCCTTTTTTTAGATCTTTAATTTTTTTTAATGCTAATTGTAATTGCTGATCACAGTCACAATGTAAACTATGAAGAACATTACCTGTAAAACATTCTGAATGTATTCTTAATGGAATAATACCTTCACTAATATCACCGACAATTAACACAACATGTTCTTGATAGTCTAAATATGACTTAAATATTACACATTTTATAGTAGTTGGATTTATATCATTTTGAATCTGTATAGTCAAGTCGCATTCTGACTGTAATTTTACTTTTGGATATTCAATAATTGGCAATTTAATATTATTATTTAAAATATAAGATTTAATATCTTTAATTGTAATTAGTGGAATTTTATGTGTATTTGAAAAATTAAGACAATCATTATAGTTTTTCATTGAACCATTATCATTTTTAAGTTCACTAATTACACTTACTAGTTTTTTTCCAGTTATTTTACATAAATCAATTGCAGCTTCTGTATGACCTTCTCTTTCAAATAATCCACCATCTTTTGCAATTAATGGAAAAACATGTCCTGGTTTATTAAAATTTGATGGTAATGTATTCGAACTTACTAAACCTTTACATGTTTTATATCTATCATTTGCTGAGACACCTGTAGTGGTTCCTATTTTATAATCACAGGATATTGTAAAATTAGTTTTATGTTTATCTGTATTATTTGTAGTCATCAAATTTAGATCTAATTCAATTGCTCTTTTTTTTATCATTGGCACACAAATAATACCAGATGTAAATTTTAATAAAAAAATCATATTATCTAACGTTATGTCTTCTGCAGGAATTATTAAATCTCCTTCATTTTCCCTAGATTCATCATCCATTACTATAATAAAATTACCACTTTTAAACCTATCTAATGCTTTATAAATGTTATTTTTTTTAAATTTATTCATATAAATATTAATAAATACTTTTCTAAATAATTAGATATTATACCTAATATAAACAATATTTCATAACTATATTTTTACGAGCTATAATTCTAAATTTATATTCACTACTTATTACATCAGAATATCTAGTCCAAACTATTACCTCTAAATACATTTTAAGTAAATTGTATGTCTAATGTTCTCATGTATGTATATAATCCTGCATCTTGTATTGGAAGAACCCAACCAGGTTCATCTGTATCATTATGATGAGAATGCCACCAACCAGGCGGGGTCACAAAAACTGACCCCGATTCCCATTCACATCTAATAGGATCTTTTACATTTCCATCTTTATCTAATTCAGATCCCATTAATGTATATACTCCATTATTTGGAGCACAAACACATAAATCTAATGCAACAGAGTTATGCCTATGAGGTTTCTGGACTGTATTAGGAGGAATAATATTAAGTAAACTCCATAATATTGGTGTTACTGTTAGTGTTCCTGTTCCTATTGGGTCAGTTGTAGGATTTCCAAGTAAAATACCTAATCTATTTTTATTTTCATTATCACCTTCATTTAAAATTTTATTTATACTAGATAACATTTTTTCAGATCTAATTAATAAATGATTAAAGTTTTGATCTATTGACTTAACATTCAAGTATTTCATTAATGGTTCATCATTAATCCAATAGATCATAGTATCGGCTGCAGCTCTAAATGTTACTTTTTTATTAGATAAAACTAACATATCACCTTGATAATAATTTAAAATACCTTTATTATATATATTACATTTTCCATATCCTTCAATGATATAAAGTAGTTGCGATGATATGTTATCATAATTTAATTCAATTTCATCATTTTTATCTACTTTTATAAATGACGCTAATAAGTTAGGACTAGTAGCTTTATAATTTGTTCTTAATTCAGAACTTAAATCAAAAGGTATAATTGATGTAGGATGTCCTTTGTAATCAAAACTTCTATGAGTTTTTATAGGAACTTTTGGTAAATTCGGATTCACAGCTTTAACATATTCATATATTCGAACATTATTTTCTAGAGATGTTTCAAATACACTATTTGATTCTTTAGTTATTTTAACAAAATTTTTCGGAATCATATTTATTATTCAGATTTTAATTTCTAAATACAATTAAATTCAATTTTATAAAAAAATTATCGTCCATAGTATTGACGGTTATGGCGCATTTTATTTCTCCTCTTTTGACGGGCGCTCTTATATGGAGTCTTCCAATTCATGGGAGGGTACTTCTTTCTTTTATCTCTGTTTCTGTGTCGGTGATTACGTCTGCTCGAAATGTCGGGAATTTCAATGTCGATGGAAACCATCAGAGGTACTCCAGACATCGAGCCTGAACGGTCCAAAAGAGGATGTCCTGCTGGGTATGGTTCAGGATCGATCATAGATACTCCAGTCATCGATCCAGAGAAGAAATGATCGATGTCGTAGGTAGGAGCAGAAGATGTTTCTTCTGTAGAAACAGAAGCAGACTCTACAGCCATAGCATTATCCTTCATCCAGTCCTTTACTGCCATCCGACAGATTGGGCATCGGTTGTCATACTTCTCCATCAAGTACTTGAATCCCTGACACTGGTCTTCATTCTTTTCGCCTTCACAGCTCTTGCCAGCACAAAAACTGCTTTCACATCCAGGACATGTAATAACCATTACTGGAGCTTTGGTTTCAGCCTCAATATCCGGGAATTTCTCCATGCAGATTGTGCAGGTATCGCACTTCTGAGATGAATCGTATGGATGTGCTATATCATCTAGAGAACACACAACTTCAGCCTTAGCGGCATGACGCTTTGGTGCGTCTGCCATACTTGCTTCCAGCACTTGAGACATGATGTCATTTGGCCCAGCAATCATTGCTATCAGGTTGTTCAAACTACCCATTATCCGTTCAGTCATACGTGGGATCATTGAATCAACTATATGAACACATGCGAGAACAATATTCATATTAGAAGGTTCTGGAGGAGAACGTGCAGCATGTCTTAGAAATTGGATATTATCCAATGTGCAACGATCACAATGACATGTTGGAACTTCACCTCGGACCATTCTCCATACAACTGAGTCAATATCTTCGATCCTAGTAGATGGATTTGACATGAGATTTTCCATTGATGGTAGAGCCTGGTAGAAAAAACCATTATTTCCAGCATTGTCGTAAATGCTCTGCGAGTCTAAGTCAACAATGTAAGAACGGCTTTCTCTATTTACAGAGAGAGTTAAAATAGAGCCATCAAACGACTCCACGATAGCATCATTGATGTTACCCGAGAAATTGATTTGGATTTGAGATCCAAACGTAAATAGTGTATGTTCTGCCATATTTAGTAAGTTTGAAAGCAATCTTTTTATATTAATAATTATAGTAGAATCAGTAAATATTTTTCAATTTTTTATAAGATATAAATTTATATGTTATAAAATAATTAATTATAGCGGCAGAAGGGATCGAACCTGTGTCTCCCCCTTTAAAGTGGAAATAAAATTGCTGTTTATAGTTTAAAAATTACCGTCCATAGTGTTGTCGCTTATGACGCATGACAGTCCTCTTCTTCTGATATGCGTTACTATATGGAGTCTTCAACTTCATAGGAGGATACTTCTTTATTTCACCTCTCCTTTTATGTCTGCTCGAAATCTCGGGAACTGGAATTTCCATGCCGATCGAAACCAGCATAGGTTCTCCAGACATCGAGCCTGAAAGATCAAAACCATCGTATTGAACAGTAACGATACCATCGCAGTTGTAGTTAGGTATCACCATATTGATAGGAGGAGTCTCTTTGACCATGAACTTCGAGATATCCGGCGAGGCAGTCCCCGTCCAGTCCTTCACTTCCATACGACAGATTGGGCAACGATTGTCATCACCCATCAAGCGAAGAAAACCTTGGCAACAATCTTCATCTTCCTTTGCATCTGTGTCACACTTTGCCTTACCAGCACAAAAACAGTTGTTACAGTTGGGACAATTGATAACCATCGCTGATTTACCCATCTCTTTAGCAATGTCTTCAAATGTCTCCATGCAAAAGATACATGTGTCACACTTATGAATGGATGCATCATATGGATGAATACGTGATGCAAGAGATGACACAACTTCCGACTTAGCTCCATGTCTCTTAGGTCCATCTGCCATACTCTCCTGGAGTACTTGATCAATCACGTCACTTGGTTCATCATTCATGATGTCTATGAGAGCTTGAATCATACTCTCAAGTGATCCATCACTCAAACTCTGCTGGAGCACTTGAGCTACAATGTTTCGTGCTCTATCTGCAAAACTGTTCACGATGCGTGCTATGTATGTTGGAATCATCGAATCCATGATGTAAATACACATAAGTGTATTGTTCATATCATCTTCCACTGATGGATTACGAGCGAAAGAATGTAGCTCGATCACGTGATTCAGAATACACCGAAGACACATGCAAGAAGGTTCATCTCCCCGAATTCTTTCCCATACTAAATGGTGAAGAATTCGGGGAGATGAACATAAATATAGATTCCCGAATGATGGAATGGCAGGACGAATTGACATTTGATTACTATGTTTGTCGATAACAGTGCGCCGAGTGCTGTCCCAGAAATACATCCTAATTTTATTATTCACCATCATTCGAAGAAATGATCCATCAAAAGATTTGACTATCGCTGGAAAGACATTTGATGGATCATTTTCAAAGAGAGTAAGATAGTAAGTAGCTCCTACAGGGAAAGACATTGATTATAACTTTTATTATTCCTGAAGTTACATATACTAATCTTACTTATATAAATATATTTAATATTTTTCAATTTTTTATAATACATAAAATTATGTGTTATAAAATTAAACTTTTATAAATTAATTATAGCGGCAGAAGGAATCGAACCTCCGACCTCCTGGTTATGAGCCAGGCACGCTAACCACTGCGCCATGCCGCTTTGTGAGTGAAGTGGGATTTGAACCCACGCATCCGAAGATAGTGCAGCTTGAATGCACCCCCTTAGACCGCTCGGGCATTCACTCGTTTGTTTTTTTGCAAACTATAATTCATAGTATGTTACCATTACACCAATACCATAATCATGGTATACAGGAATCGAACCCGTTTCACTCCTTTAAGTGGAAAATGAGATTATGCTGTTTATAGTTTTAAAATTGCCCGATGTGGGGATTGAACCCACGACCACATGATTAAGAGTCATGCGCTCTACCGACTGAGCTAATCAGGCGTTTGTCTGGAGTGGGATTTGAACCCACGCCTCCGAAGAGACTGCAGCTTAAGTGCAGCGCCTTAGACCACTCGGCCATCCAGACTTTTTTCTAATTTCCATTGGAAATTAGACAGATTTCTAAAAACATTAACCGATTGTTTTATTTTTTGCTGTAAGAAACCTTAAATACACTGTCCGGGAATCGAACCCGGGGCAATTGCTTGGAAGGCAACTATGTTACCACTACACCAACAGTGTTTAATTTGACTGATTACATTTATATAATTTATCATGTTAGCTTAACTAACAAGGTGGAATCGCACCACATGGCTTTCACCATTCGAGCTTAAATCGAACGCCTCTACTATAAGGCAACATTATATTTTTTTTGCTGTATGTAATCACAAAAACGCTCCGTATAGGGATCGAACCTATGACCTCACGATTAACAGTCGTGCGCTCTAACCAACTGAGCTAACAGAGCTTTGTTTAGTATAAAATACTAAAACACCCACAGCAGGACTCGAACCTGCAACCTCCCGATTAGAAGTCGGATGCGCTATCCATTGCGCCATGCGGGTATACAAATTTTATATTTCATTGAAAAAATATAAACAAACTAGAGATTTGGACTTTGTCCATAGTCAAATGTCTTTCCATTAGTCAAGTAAAATATTACTATTTATAAATATTAAAAAATATTTATTGTTTAACTTAAGATTAAGTTAAAAATTGCTGTTTCTAGTTTAAAATGCTAACTACTTTTGTTTTTTATATTTAGATTAAAAAATTACAGTTTTGCTGTAAGTAGTTATAAAAAATCCACGGCGGGACTCGAACCCGCAACCTTATGATTAGAAGTCATACGCGCTATCCAATTGCGCCACGCGGACGTGTGTCTGAAGTGGGATTTGAACCCACGCCTCCGAAGAGACTGCAGCTTAAGTGCAGCGCCTTAGACCGCTCGGCCATCCAGACTTTTTTTTGCGAATTACTGTTTGGTTTTTTTGCATTAAATAAAAAAGTTATCTTTTGCTGTAAGTAATTCTAATTTTTCAATCTTCTATTAAAATTCTATATTTGAGTTTTTTTGCTGTAAGAAGATTTAAAACGCTCCGTATAGGGATCGAACCTATGACCTCACGATTAACAGTCGTGCGCTCTAACCAACTGAGCTAACAGAGCTTTGTTTGTATTGCTGACTATATTTTGTTTACTTAATTTATTAAAAAAGTATTGCTGTGTATAGTCATATAGCGGCAGGAGGGATCGAACCTCCGACCTCCTGGTTATGAGCCAGGCACGCTAACCACTGCGCCATGCCGCTTTATTGCCCGATGTGGGATTTGAACCCACGACCACAAGATTAAAAGTCTTGCGCTCTACCGACTGAGCTAACCGGGCTTGTGTGCAAATAGTGGGATTTGAACCCACGCATCCGAAGATACTGCAGCTTAAGTGCAGCGCCTTAGACCACTCGGCCATATTTGCTTGTGCAGATTACAGTAAAATATATTTGATTATTTTATTTTTGCTGTTTGTAATCTTAAAATGCTCCTGGTGAGGCTTGAACTCACGACCTCCAGCTTATAAGACTGGCGCTCTAACCGACTGAGCTACAGGAGCATTTGTTTTATTAAAAAAGGCTGATCAAAATGTTAATAATTCAATTTTTTACACTTTAATATAAATAATTATTATTATTCTAAGTATTTTAATATTTAAATTATCTAAGTCATAATTTTGCAAGTAATAATAATGTATTACTTTTTAACTTATATTCTATAAACTATATAACTTTAACTATTTTAACTTATAAAGAAGTATCTTTTTCTATAACTAATAAAAAGTATTTAATCTTAGAATCTTTTTTATAAGGGAAAATTGTTACCTTATCTAATATATATTTTCTAAAGTATTCAAAATCATAATTATATGGTATTTTAAATATAAAGTATTTTGCCTTACTTCTATTATTTATATAAAAATCTAAAATTTCTACTTCACCTAAATACAATTTTAATTTATCAAAGTTTTTATAATTTCTACCACCCCATGGGGCATCAATATATATTATATCTTGTGTTACACCCTTAATTATTTCATTAGTATCTCCATTAAAACATGTCATGTTTTTTTTATTATTTAATATGTTTACATTATTTTGCAAAGCATCGAAGTTAACTTTAGAAAATTCTATTGCATTAACTTTCTTAAATACATTAGCCATATGAATTGAATCTGTACCAATATTAGCTGTTCCATCTGTTATCGTTATATCTAAATTATTATTAGTTACTTTTAAAATTACATCTATTAATCTAGTTGATCCACTTATTTTAGAACTACTGTAAATACTATCTTTTGTAAATTTTAAATTCTTATATATTTCTAAGCTTATATTACTAAATATGGACTTTGCAAAATTGAAAGAAACATTTATAAGATTATTAGCTTCTTCAGTTGTTTCCATTAAATATAATTATAATTTTTTATTTAAATATAACCCCAGTTTGTCCGATAACAATATAATTTAAAGTTAAATCTACTTTTAACATTTCTATGACATCAATATAATTTGTATCATTTTTAATATTATAATCCTCTAAACTAAAATTTATTAACTTTAAATATATTCTAAATCCTTCTTTTGATAAATTAGCTATTCTTTTTTTAAAACTCAAAGTATAATCTTTATTTAAAATTAATTCCGTATAAATATTTGGTATATACTCATAACTTTTTTCAAATATTATTTCAATAAAAATATTGTCATCTTCTAAATTCCAATCATTTGACTTTTTGGAAATTATTGAAGAAAAATCATCATTATTAAATGGTAAATATTTTTTTACTTCATTTACCTTATCATTTATTATTAAATTAAAATCTTTAACTTTAGTTTCTAATTCACTTATTTTATTTTCTAACTTAACTATTTTATTTTTATGTTTTTCATTTTCTATCAAATGAGATATTATTGAAACTCCTTCATTTGGAGTATCAAAATGTTCTATTATTTTATAATTATTTATAGAGCCATTTGCTGAATAAAAGAAATTATTCATATATAATAATTAGATTTTATTCAAATTATATATTAACTTTTATATAAACCTTCTTTAATTGACATATCTATTAACTCATTTCCTCCTACATCCTTATAATAAATTGCTTCTCCCTTTACACAATCATAAAATGTCAGATCACTATCTGATATTACATTTTGCCATTTATTTACATATTTCATAACAACTAAATCTACTGGTTTTTCTAATGCTTCAGACAATTTATCAACAATACTATACATCTTATCATCAAATATATTATCACTATTCCATTTGTTTCTTGGAAAATTTTTTTTAGTCCACCAAACCATTATATCATAATCTGAATTTTCATTTGTTCGCCCTATAGCCCTTGACCCAAAAAGAGCTATTTGGAATGGCTTGTAAGGTTTAAGCACCGAACAGATTATATTCCTATGATTCATTTAAAATTAATTAATTTATTAACTTTAAATTATCATCAACTTTAATCAAAAATTTTTCAATTTTATTAAATTTATTATTTTTTTTCCTTTAATATATGCATCTAAATCTACATCATAATAATCTTCAATAAATGAATGTGTATCTATAATTTTACTTAAATTATCTATAATATTCGGACAATTATTATCAACTGCGTATTTAATTAATAAATTAAAATCATCATAAAAAATAAATAATTCTATTTGACTAAAAATTTGTATTTCAATATTTGAAATTTCTCTCTTTGAAACAATTGAATAATATATCCTAAATATTATATCTAATCTTACAATTTCATCTACAAAATTATAAAATTTTATCTTTTCACATAGTTTGATATATCTATTAAAATTAGTTTTTAATATCTGTGAATGATATGGATCCATTGATTTAATTACATCTATCATATGTAAAGTTAAATAATCCAAAATTTTTTTTTGAATTATATCATAATTACATTTTCTCTTGTAAAAATTTAATTCATTATACCAATATTTTAATGGTCTAATAAACTTCTTATGATTATTATAAAAGTTTTCTAAAGAACACTTATATGTTGACCAAAATAATTCTAATTCATAATCAGGATCTTCCGGACTGAGTGTATTCATTATATTAATTAATTAAATTGTCTCTATATAAAAATAATTTAATTAATTAAAATTTTATATTTTTGAAGAATATAATATTAAATCTACTAATCTATTACTATAACCCCATTCATTATCATACCAAGATACTAATTTTACAAATGTATCACTTATTGCTATTCCTGCATTTACATCTACAATACTACTTCTACTATCTCCTTCAAAGTCAGTACTTACCAAAGGTTCATCTGTCCAACCTAAAATACCTTTCATTTCTCCTTCAGATGCCTTTTTAATTACATTTATAATTTCATCATATGAAGCACCTTCTTCTAATCTTACAGTTAAATCAACTACAGAAACATCTATTGTTGGAACTCTGAAGGCCATTCCAGTTAATTTACCATTTAAGTCAGGAATTACTTTTCCTACTGCTTTTGCAGCTCCTGTTGATGATGGAATGATATTTGCACTTGCACTTCTACCACCTCTCCAATCTTTAGCAGATGGTCCATCTACAGTTCTTTGTGTTGATGTTGTTGCATGCACTGTTGTCATTAAACCTTCAATTATACCAAAGTTATCATGTAATACTTTAGCTAATGGAGCTAAACAATTTGTTGTACACGATGCATTTGATAATACTTGTTCACCATTATATTTATCGTTATTTACTCCCATTACAAACATTGGTGCATCCTTTGAAGGTGCAGAAATTACTACTCTTTTTGCACCACCTACTAAATGTTTACTTGCTCCCTCCATAGTTGTAAAAACACCTGTTGCTTCAACTACATAATCTACATTATGATCACTCCATTGAATATTTGAAGGATCTCTTTGTCTAAAATGAAAAATTTCATTATTATTAACAACTAAGTTATCGTTTTCCTCGCCAATTTCATAGTTACATTTACCATGAACACTATCATACTTTAACTGATAACCCATATATTTTGTTTCTGAAAAAGGATCATTTATTGCAACTACTTGAATATCTTCTCCATTTAGACGTCTGTCTTCTATTGATCTAAAAACTAATCTACCGATTCTACCAAATCCATTAATTCCTACTTTTACCATATATTTATTATTATATATTTATTAAAAACTACTTAAAAAATATATAATATTTTATATTATGTCAGTTCACAATAGTTTAAAGAATTTTAAACAATGGGTTAATACTGATTTAGATTCACCCAAAAGAAAAGAAGCCACAAATAAAATAGATCAAGATCTAAAATTAGATTCTCCTTCTATTTTAAAATCCATTGATGGAAAATATAGTCCATATAGAAAAAAACTTAGCAAATTAGGTAATATGCAATTAGACATGGTAAAAATGGAAAAAGTAATTAAAGGAGGGAAAAATGCTACTCTAGAAAATAAATAAATATATTGATTAGCTCTATACTTATTTACTTTTAAACAATTTGTATGACCAAAAAACTCCCATCAAATAAACTGGAAATAATAAATAATATTTATATAAAATATTTGGATTATGTCTAAAATTAAAATAATAATTTAAACTTATTGCCCCAAGTATTGGAATTCTTATAAATAAATAAACATATTTTTGAATATGTTTCCATTTAGTAATTTGATATTTATCTGACTTTTTATTTATATGGTAATATACAAAATTTGATGGGATATTAGATGCTTCTGCTAAAAATAAAATTTCATGAATTGGAAATAATTTACGATTTTGATCTAATAGTATTAATGATGCAAAATGATGATATGTATATGCAGCTCTCATTATACCTTTTTGATTATATAATGTTACGAAAGTATCATATATGAAATATCCAGTACTTAAACATCTTATGAATACTTCTAAATTTGTTACATCATGAGAAGTGTAATTATCTGCTATTAACAATCCTAATGACAAAAATGATGATAAACCTGCATGTATTAAAGAAGTTGTATTTCTACCTAACTTTCCATTTTTATAAAACAAAGTAAACATACCACTTAAGAAAGTAAAAGATAATCCACTAAATAAATAATATATGTATTCATTTGTTTTAGTTAGCATATATAACTTATATATATTATTTAATACATTTAAACATCATTTACTGAATTTTATATGTGAATGATAAAAAATAAAACAATTTATAGTGATGACTTAAAAACTTTAATATATATAAATAAAATATACTTAGGATTCATATAGTTAAAAGAATAACTATTCTTAATATTATGGGTATAAAGAATTACTTAACAAATATTACTGAACTTTTTCCTAAAATTTTAGAAAAAAGAACTCCTAAAAATATTGATATATTATGTGTTGATTTAAATAGTATACTTCATAAAGTATGCCATAAATCAAAATCTAATGATGAATTTCAAACTAAGTTATTTAGTGAATTAAACAAACTATTAAAAAAATTTAAACCAAAAACGTTTGCATTATTTACAGACGGGCAAGCGGTATTAGCTAAAGCTAAATTACAAATTAAGAGACGAGATAAATATTTATATAGCAAAAGTAGTAGTAGTATAAGCACATTAAATTTAACACCGGGAACTCCATTTATGGAATTTGTAGATAACATTGTTGATGAATATTTAAACAAATTAGATATTAATGTATTTTATTCTCCTTCAAAAGTTAAAAATGAAGGAGAATTAAAAATCTTTAATTTTTTAAAGAATAAAAATGATTCAAAAATTTGTATTGTTGGAGATGATGCAGATTTAATAGTTTTAGCTTTATCTAATACACCTTTATTAAATTTGTATATATATAATTTTAAAAAATTTATTTCACTATATAAGCTAGTAGATTCATTATCAAAATTATCAGAATTTAAATTTAATTATAAGTATCATCCTATTAGAAAAGATATGGTTTTAATTTCATTATTATTAGGTAATGATTATAATAAACATTTGGCAAATTTTAAAAATTTATTATCATCTTATAAAATTATATTGAAGGAAAAGAAAGGGTTTTTATTTAAGAAAAATGGTTATTTAAATTTTAAAAATATTAGAATACTATTAAGAAACTTAGATGATACATATTTGTCAAATGCTACATTATATAGTCAAAATGACGTAAATAGATATTTTAATTCATTAGTTTGGAATATAAATTTATACAATGGTGTAATAGTACCAAATTATTTACCAAATTATAATATTAACGTAAGAACTATTCTAGCATATTTCCCCAAAAAAATTAAGAAAAAATATAATATTCCAAAATGGCAAGATTCTGATGTATATTTATTATTATTAATGCCATCAGTTGGAAAAGATTTTTTACCGGATAACTTAAAAAAATATATGGAAAAAAGTTCACCAATAAAAGACTTATTTCCAGATCCATGTCTTACCTGTATTGAGTTTAAAAGCAAAATTAGTTCTTTTAATGAAAATACAGATAGCAATTTAATAAGAGATACAAATAAAGAATATAAAAGTCATATTGAAGAAAATCATAAATTGATTAATCTTCCATTAAAAAGAATAAGTGAAACACTAAATAAAAATTGATAAATGAAGAATTTTCTATATATTTAAGTAATTATAAAGAAAATGCCTAAAACAAAAAATATCAATGTTAAATCTATCAAAAAGATCATAAAGCCAAAAAAGGTAATAAATAAATTACCATTATCTCAAAAGTTATCTTCTAAAATTGTAAAATGGAGAGAAACTATAAGTAACATTATTGCAAAAAAAGATAATAGACTTTTAATGATTATTGGACCATGTTCAATTCATAATTATGATATGGCTATATATTATGCTAAATACCTACAAAGTATTAATGATAAATATAAAGATAGAATTTTCATTGTAATGCGAGTCTACTTTGAAAAACCAAGAACTACTATTGGTTGGAAAGGTTTAATTAATGATCCCAATTTAGATGGAACATATAAAATAGATGAAGGTATACATTTAGCAAGAAGACTTTTACTAGATATTAATAATATGGATATACCAGTCGGATGTGAATTCTTAGATGTTTTCACACCACAGTATTATGCTGATTTAGTTTCATGGGGAGCTATTGGAGCAAGAACTACTGAATGTCAATTACATAGACAATTGGCATCTGGCTTATCCATGCCTATCGGATTTAAAAATGGGACAAATGGCAATGTTGATATTGCAGCAGACGCGATTATATCAGCTTCTAACCCTCATGTTTTTTTAGGAATTAATACTTCAGGAACAGCTAGTATTGTAGAAACTACTGGAAATAAAGATTTACATGTAATTCTTAGAGGTGGTAAAAATACTACTAATTATGATGCAAAATCAATAGCAGATACTTGTAAAATTTTACAATCAAAAAAATTAAATACAAGTATTATGATTGATATGTCTCATGGTAATTCTAAAAAGATACATTATAATCAAATTAAAGTATGTGAATCTCTTTCTGAACAAATTAGTGGAGGTAATAGAAATATTTTAGGAGGAATGATAGAATCAAATATAAAAAGTGGCAATCAAAAATTGATTGACAGAGATAAATTAGAATGGGGTGTAAGTATTACAGATGCGTGTATAGATATGAATACTACTAATAAACTATTAGATGAACTATACAAATCATTATCAATACGTTTCAAAAAAAGAAAACGAATTGATATTTAATTTATAAACTAACTTCTTTTATAGAAATTTTACTTGTTTCAAAACTTAATAACTTTCCTTTATGGGTTGTAAAAAATATAACTATGTCATTAAATTCATTACCAATATTAGTCATTATTTGATTGAATGCTTCAGGATCAATATTATTATCAGGCTCATCTAATATTAATAACTTAACATCTAACATCATTGCTTCATATAAAGTCATACCGATTCTCATTTTTTGTATTTCTCCACCTGAAGGTTTAACTAATTCCTCATCAAAATCTTTGTTTAACTCGATACACTTATAAACCCTTCTAAATAAATGTAAATTTATCTCTTTATAGCCAATAATTGCATTTTTTGGAGTCTTATTTTCAAACTGATGTCTAGAATTTTGATAAAGAATTGCTATATTATTCCAATTCTTTTTTTGCGAAAAGAATAAGTTCTTTAAAAAAGTTGTTTTACCAGATCCAGAGATACCTGTTAGTTGATTGAATCCTTTCTTTAAAAGTTTTTTATTAATAACAACACCTTTATCATTAAATGACAAATCAATATCAATATGTAACGATTTTACATTTAACTTATCAAGAAGATCTAAATAGGTTTGATACGATGCAATATCATTAACAGTATCAGTAATTATATTTGACATTGCATTGAAATTCCATGAAATATAACTACATGCTGTTAAAACAACAGAAATTTTATCTTTCGGAATATCGTTACAATTAATTATTTGTACAATGACAAGGAACCAATTTAATTTTGATACTAATGCCATAAACTTATAATAATATTTCCAAGAATAATCTATTTTTTCTTGAGTTTTATTCATTTCATCAGTTAATTTAACTAGTTCTTCAGTATGAAATCTTTTCTTATTTATATTTTTAAATTGATGAAATGAACGTATATCTTGCAAAATATAATTAATTGACTTGGCTGTTTTATCAGATAGTTTAGAATTTCCCTTTTCGAGATTTTTATTTTTATCTAATTTATTCCAACAAATGTACTTCAGAAATAAGTAAGTAGAAGTAATAATTTGAAATACCCAAGTGTATGATATTGTTGAAATAGTTATTGCATTTACTATAATCCATGTGAGTGCTCTACAAATTTGTTTTATACCTTTTGGACTTGCAATAATTGCTTTAGTCTTTTTATTTAATGCTTGCTTCAAATCATGTTCTGAAATTTCATCAAGTTTCTCAATATTGGATTCACTAATTTTCAGTAAAAAATTGGATTCAATATCTTTCTTCAAAGGATATATAATCCATTTATCTAATTTCATAATATAAATATCAAAGTATAAGTCAATTAGATAAAGTGTTATTAATTTTAAGATATCATAATAACATGCATTACCTAAATATAGCTTTGACAAAAAATTAACTTCATTTATTTGATGTAATGAAGCAAGTAGTGCACTTGCTAAAATTATAAAAGTAAAACTAATAATCTCACTTTTATACATATGCGCATAATTTTTTACTTCTGATATATATTTTTCTGTTGTAATATCATGCTTTACAGATATTTTATTATTGCTTCTGAAAAAACAAGAATAAATATCTAAACTAAGAAGAATCAAAAGAGTAGTGTTAATAATTTGCTCCATGGTTTAAATACTACCACTCAAATTTGACTTATATATAAAAAAAAATTCAATTTTTTAGTAATTCGTTAAGTTTATCATATGCTACAAATCCTATACCCATTGTTAAAAAACTTAAGCTACTTCTTGGAACTATTCCTGTAAATAAATTCTTAGGATTATCTTTGTAAACTTGTTTTAAAATTTGGGAAGTATTTAAATTTTTAATATCTTTACCATCTAAAAATGTTGGCCCCGATCTATGTTTAATTGTTTTAACATAATCTAATGGTTGTGTTATTACACTACCAATTAGTCCTGCACATGCAGAATAAGAAAATTTTTCTATATCACTTTTGTGATGTAAATTAAAACAAGAATAAGCAACACAATTTGCAAAACCTATATTTCTATATAATGTAGGAGCTAAGCCCTTAAACTTTATCATTTCTTTTACTGAAATCTTTTTGCCAGTCATTTGATTAATTTTTACTATCTCTATTTGATTATCAATAATTGACTGAGCAGCGCCACCTGTTGTACCAATTAATAAAAAATTAAATTTGGTATTTATTTTATTTATTTCTAATTTGTCCTTTACTGAACCTTGAACTCCCCAAAAACTTAAACGCATCGGTATTATTCCTAATAATCTAGAGTTAATTCCTGAATATAAATTTAATATATTTCCTTTACTAATATTTCTATAAAAGTTTTTCATACTTAAATTATTTTGTATATATTCCTGACGTTTAGTTTTAATGAAATCTAATGGATGAGTAAGTACTACCTCAATTAACCCAGATATTGCCCCTGCATAATACTTTTCCATATTTACATATATAGATAATATTTTAAATATTGTTAAAATCAATATTTTTAATTTATTTTTATTTTAAAATTTATTTTATTTATAAAAAAGAATTTTATTTTTATTGTCTCCCCCCCCCCTCCTTAAAAATAGCGTGGATTGGAGTTACTTTTCAAACGTCTAAATTACACATTATCATATATTTTTATAA
>Ga0315315_10002032_pt1 | contig 18554 bp, 13 predicted proteins | sample M140m3416metaG_FD_203699 | JGI IMG/M metagenome (GOLD analysis project Ga0315315, IMG submission 203699) | Ammonia-oxidizing marine archaeal communities from Monterey Bay, California, United States - M1 40m 3416 | ecosystem: Environmental > Aquatic > Marine > Intertidal zone | place: USA... | reverse complement strand
GAATGAGTAAGGGGTCGATTGCCACCAGTAACCCTGCCACGAGACACGTTTTACGACCAAGACCGCATGCCTGAGCCAGCCCGATTGTCGCCAGGACCAGTACGACGCCACTGAAAAGATTCCACAGTGTGACGGCTGTCGAAGCGGAAACGCCAAGTTTAATGGGAACAGCCAGCAGCAGGGGATATAGCACCGGCCGAAATGCCGTGGCATGGTTCCCATCCGCGGTCGAATAGCCGTGTCCGTTCGCCAGCATTGTGGCCAATCGAACGTAGGCATCTGGATCGCTGTGAAGACGGTGCCCATCCGCCACAACCACGGTGATTCGCAGAACGAGCGTCAACAGAAGTAATCCTGCGACGGCAGCCGGTATTGCTTTGAACGATTTACTCGCTGACACGTCGGATGATTTCGTCGTCGAAGTAATTCGTAGACATGCCGGCGTCGAGCACGATGCCCTGAGAGTTAATTCCGGACGAACGGGGGCTCAGCAGAAAGACAACAGCGGAAGCGACTTCGTCAGTCTGCACGGCCTGTTTCCGCAGCGTTGCCTGTTCGGCAAACAGATAACTATCCACATAGCCAGGAATTCCGGCCGAAGCAGACGTCTTCAGCAGGCCTGGGCAAACAGCGTTAAACCGGATGCCTGAGAACTTTGAGAACGACTTTGCCAGGAAACACACTGAAGAATCCAGAGCAGCTTTTACCGGAGCCATGTAACCGTAGTTTTCAGCTGCCATCCGAGTCGTCGAAATTGAAATTGTGACCACACTGCCTTGCTCGGGATCCAGTAAATCCTGCATTGCCTGAGCGATCGCGGTCAGTGAAAAGCACGAAATGTCAACGGCCTGCAAAAATGCGGCTCGGGGAGTTTCATGAAACGGCAGCCAGCCCGCAGAAAAATCGGCGAAGGCCACGGAGTGTACAATTCCATGCAGAGCAGACGTGACACCGGCGACATCATCTTTCAATTGATCAATTTGGTTCTGATGTTCCACATCGCAAATAAACACGGGAGATTCGGGAGCGAGCTTGCGCACAGTGTCAGCTCGTTCTTTCGAGCGCACACTGAAGATCACTCGCGCACCTGCTTCCAACAGCAGTTGAGCTGTCTTCCAGGCGACGCTCTTTCGGTTGGCAACGCCCAGAACCAGAACGTCTTTGCCTTCAAGTTGCAGAAAATTCATTGTGAGCCTGATTACTAATCTGCTGCAAACGCCGTTGAGCAATTGACTGCAACGAACAGAGGCTAGCCATTGTAGCCGATTGCACGAACCCACCAAGTCGTAACGATTCACCTCTCGCAAGCTACTTCAACGAGGAGGGGCTTGTTGAGCTTTCTGCATCTTCCGAGGCAATGAAAGAACAGATTCTTCACGAATTACTCTGTCGGGTGCTGTGTCTTTGGCAACCGGTTTGCGAACACAGTGAGGGTATACTGTTCTCGTGGTCTACCGATTCCGGGTTATTCCTGCAATTTGTACTGTTCCCGCAACGAACCCACAGGAATGATTCGGGTCCGTTGACGTAGCCTGGTCATTTGTCAATGCTGCCGTTTTAATTGACCATTTTGCTTACTGTAGACCTCATGTCTGTAACCCACCATCCTTCGTACGACGACTTCGCTGAGTATGCTCAGCAGGCTCGTCTTGTTCCCGTTTTTCGTCAACTGACGTCGGATTCCCTGACGCCCGTCACTGCCTGGCAGCGATTGAGCGAAGGAGACTGGTCGTTTCTGTTCGAAAGTGTTGTCGGCGGCGAGAAAATCGGTCGGTATAGTTTTGTCAGCAGTGGGCCGTTTCTGACAATGTCGGCTTGGGGTAACAAAGTTCAGGTCCGTTACAAGGATGGCTCCAGCAGGGAATGGGAAAGCGAGGATCCGCTGGCGGATCTGGACAAGCTGCTGGCTGAATATCCCTGCGTGCATGTGCCCGGTTTGCCTCGGTTCTGTGGAGGTGCCGTTGGATTCGCAGGTTATGATGTTGTGCGGTACAGCGAACAGCTGCCGAACACTCCTGATGACGACCGTGGTCTCCCCGATTTGTGCTTTTCGCTGTACGACACGATGGTTGTGTTCGATCACATCAGCAAAGTCGTGTTAGCAGTCGCACTGGCCGACACTCAGGCCAGGACAACTCAAGCTGCTCGAGACGACGCCGAACAGCGATTGGAAAATCTCTGCATTCGACTGGCCAACGATCGGTCCGGAGTGCCGCTCAACGACATCGATCTCACCGTTGAACCCGACGTTGAAATCAAATCGAATTTTTCTCAGTCTGACTTTGAAACAGCGGTTGAATCGTGTCAGGAATACATCCGAGCCGGTGACATTTTTCAGGTGGTCATTGGGCAGCGGCTGACTCGCCAAAGCGAAGCGGCTCCTATCGACGTTTACCGCGCACTGCGTATGGTGAACCCCAGCCCATTCATGTTTTTGCTGCAAACACCGGACGTACATCTGGTGGGCAGCTCGCCCGAAATTATGGTACGCGTGGAAGACGGGGAAACTACAATTCGTCCTCTGGCCGGGACCAGGCCTCGCGGACGGACCGAACAGGAAGACCGCGAACTGGCTGAAGAACTGCTGGCCGATCCTAAAGAACGTGCTGAACATGTCATGCTGATCGACCTCGCTCGCAATGACGTGGGCCGAGTTTCCGAATTTGGGTCGGTACAACTGCACGACGTGATGGTCGTCGAACGTTACAGCCACGTGATGCACATTACGTCCAGTGTCACAGGGCAGCTTAAGCCCGGTATGACTGCCGTTGAGGCGTTGCGAGCCGGCTTGCCGGCAGGAACGGTTTCAGGAGCTCCCAAAGTGCGAGCGATGGAGATTATCGATGAAATTGAACCTCACAAACGTGGGCCCTACGCGGGTGCCGTGGGCTACATCGATTTTACAGGCAACATGGACACCTGCATCGCATTGCGGACTCTGGTTATTCAAGATGGAGTGATTCACGCTCAAGCGGGAGCGGGGATTGTTGCCGACAGCGTGCCGAAGATGGAATACCAGGAGACGCTCAACAAAGCCCGAGCGTTACTCAAGGCGATTCATGTGGCTGAATCGCAACTGACTGAATCCTGAAATCTGTCCGGCATTCGCCCGAGAAAAAAGTAACGATGCTTACCAGCTGGGAACAACTTAAAGGACACGACGAACAACGTCGTTTGATCAAGCGTTCACTGGCGTTGGGGCGTTTATCTCATGCGTACATTTTTGCCGGCCCACCGGGAACGGGCAAACGAGAATTTGCCCGACTGATTGCAATGTCGGCGTTTTGTCGAGATTATCCACTGGAAGAACTGCAGGTCTGTGGGGAATGCCGAGCCTGCCGAGGATTCGCAGCAAACAGCTGGCCAGATTTTCATGAAGTCGGCCCGAAAAGCGGTAAGCGCGAGATTCTGATCGGCCAGATGGCGGGAGAAGGCGACAAACGCGGGCGCGAAGGATTGTGTTACGAAATGTCGATGGCACCTCAGGCATCTGACCGGCGAGTTGTGATCCTGAACGATGCGCACCGGATGACAACGGAAGCTGCTAACGCCCTCCTCAAGACGCTCGAAGAACCACCGGCTCAGGCACTAATAGTGCTGATCACAGACAGCCCGGGCACGTTGCTTCCCACGATACGGTCACGTTGTCAGCAGATCCGTTTCTTTCCGCTGAATGCCACCGAAATTCAGTCGATTTTACTGCGAGAGACACTGGTCGATTCAGAAGAGACTGCTGTAGCCGTATCGGAATTGTGTGAGGGCAGCCTGGAAACCGCTCAACAACTGCTGGACAGTGATCTGCGAATGCTGCGTGAGACTGTCGCACGCAGGTTACAACAACTTGATGCGATGGATGCTCTGTCTACGTCTAAGGCAGTGATGGAAACGATCGAACAGATTTCAGGAAATGCGACTGAACAGCGACAGAACGCTCAGTGGTTGCTGAAGTTTGTCAGTGATGCATTGCGAATTCGGCTGAAGACTTTGGTTAGTGGTGATCTGGGAGATCGCCTGACTCAGCGACTGGGAGCGAAACAGGGCATCGATCTTCTGACTCCTATGCTCGATCGTACGATCCTGGCATCGTCACAAATTGAGGGAATGGTTCCCGTGAATCTTGCCGTGAATGCGTTGTTCGATGATTTGGCTCAAATGCTGCGAAGAGGTATGAAGGGAACATGACGGTTGGGTTGGGAGTCCCCAAACGCATGGACAACTTTCAGCAGGTTGTTATTCATGTTCAGTGCGGAATGACGGGATTGTGTGCCACTGACAAAGTATGAGTTCAGGGGCGCCGGGATTGACCAGCGGGAGCCCTGGATTGCACTAATCTTTGCGGGTTTGCAGCGTGCAATCTCAGTCACCCATTGCTTTAACAGTACACAAATCCAGTAAATGCCTGCCTTTTGCACCTTTGTGTCCAGATTACGAAATCCAACGTCATCCTCATCAGCCTTGTCGACAATCTGCAGCTTTCACTGGATTCCAAAATCCTGTCGCCGACTATAATCGGAGACCAGTCCGGTAGAATTTACAAATCGAGGCCCGGCATGCATGATTCCACCCCACTTACGCACCGCATCGTTCTTCTGCTGGCAGCAGTCGTTTCTCAAAGCGCACCTGTCGCGTGCTCAGATGTGATCGCTCAGGAAGCCGCGCAGCAGAGAATCGGACAATTCGTAGAACTGCCAGGACAGATTACCGATCGACAGGTCACACTCATTCGTAACCAGCTGCTGGATCTTGCTCGCCGTTCGGCTCAGGAAGACAAGGAAGCAGTTATGGTTCTGAAGCTTGTTCCGGGTGCCAGTACGGTTGGCAACGTCACGGATCTCGCCCGAGTACTCATCGACGACGAAACATCGTCAGTAAAAACGGTTGCCTGGATTCAGGATCGCATTGTTGGCAGTCACGCGATCGTGGCGCTGGCATGTCACGAAATTATGATGGCTCACCGATCCGCAGTTGGTGACATCGGTAAGGGCAAGCGGGTCACAGAAGACGAAGCTGCTTTTGTCCGTCGGGTCGTATCGAAACGCCGTAATTCTCGAGTCTCGCCCGCAGTGGCCGAAGCAATGATGAATCCTGCAGCCGGGTTGGTTCGAATTGGAATATCGGATGCAGGCAGCGAGTCGGACTACCGGTTTACCTCACCAGAAGAACTCAAACGCCTGTTGGCCGCTGGTCAGGAAGTGACATCAACCGATCGTATTCGCGAACCAGGACAGCCTTCTGCCTTCACAACCGAAGAAGCTCTGCGACTTCATTTTCTTATATCACGAACGGCTCAAACTGACGACGACGTCCGGCACGCCTGGGGGCTTCCTTTGGCCTCTCGTCGTAAGGCTGGCCCAGCAGATAAACCGGTCACCGTTGCCGTCATTGCCATTCATGGTGAAATCAGTCCGGTCCTGTCAGAATTTGTTGTGCGCGAAACTCGAAAGGCCGTGTCTGAAGGAGCGAACCTGCTGATCTTCGATATTGATTCGCCAGGAGGATATTTGATTTCCAGCGAAGAGATTGCTACGGCGATTGCAGATCTGGATCCAGTGAAAGTCACAACCGTCGCCTGGATTCAGCATGACGCCATCAGCGGAGCTGCCGTTTGTGCGCTGGGATGTGATCAGATTGTTATGTCCCCTACTGCCAAGATCGGCGATGTGGGAGTGATTGCCGGGGGAGCAGATGGGGCGTTTGAACGGGTTCCCGAGAAGCTGGTAAGCCCGTTCCTTGAGACAATGAGAACGCTGGCCGAGCAGAAAGACCGGCCGGTTGGTCTGGTGCAGGCCATGGTTGATCGCAACCTCAACGTGTTTAAAGTGACTGATCGGGAGACCGGACGTCAAACGTTCATGACCCAGTACGAAATTGATGCCGCAGACGGAGAATGGGTGAAAGGTGATATCGTTCCGGAATCACGTGACGAGATTCTGTTGACAGTGAACGGAGTGCGAGCTCACGAGTTGCAACTGGCGGAAGCTCCCTGTGAAGGCCTGGAAGAACTGAAGCTGCGACTCGGCATCCCGGATGACGCTGCGTTGGAACCCCGAGCAGCTTCATGGGTCGACACGCTGGTGTTCTTTTTGAATTCCAACGTCGGTGCGTTTATGTTGGTCACTTTGGCCATTCTTTGCATCTACATGGAGGCTCATTTGCCTGGCGGTTTCTTTGGTATTGCTGCTGCCGGACTATTTGCTTTGTATTTTTGGAGTCGTTATCTGGGGGGGACGGCCGGTTCACTGGAGCTGGTCATGTTTGTACTGGGAGTGGGTCTGTTGCTGCTGGAGATTTTCGTCGTACCCGGATTTGGTGTGTTCGGGATCAGTGGAATTTTGCTGATGGTTGGATCACTGGTGATGGCAGGAAGCACGTTTTCCGGAATGACATCCGGCGAACGGTTTCAGGAAACCATGGGTGGCTTGGGCACTTTGGCTGGATCACTGGTGACAGTGATCGTAGTGGCATCGATGCTTAATCATTTCCTCCCGTCGATTCCCCTGCTCAAGCATCTGATTCTGACCCCACCTGGCCAAATCACTGAAGACGGCTTGCCTGATCGCTCCACAGCGGCAGTAGCAACGCCTGCGGTATTAGTTGGAGTCGGGGATCAGGGAATAGCAACGTCGACTTTACGTCCGGCTGGTAAAGCAATATTCGACGGTAACTATATCGACGTGGTGAGTGAAGGTGCGTACATTGAGCATAAAACCGCGATCGAAGTGGTGCGTGTTGTCGGTAACCGTGCAGTTGTGCGTTCCATAGCAGACGCCTGACAGCTGACCGGTCCGGCAGACCTGCACTGATGTTTCTGCGTTTAAATTCGGTGCCGACCATCATTTGTTCGAGAGATCAGTGTGTCAGACTGGCTGCGAAGAATTCCACTGGTAATTCCACTTTGCTGCATGGGGATCACGATCGCCGGGCTGTGCGGTCTGCATCGCGCTGATCAGCTGTATGGAGAATCGCTTCGATTTGAACGTCAGTTGGTGTGGATCGGCCTGTCCTGGCCGGTGATGTTTCTTGTGACTGTCATCCCATGGCGGCGTTTGCGGAATCTTGGGCCGGCACTGTTTGTTGTTTGCCTCGGGTTGCTGGTACTCGTTCTCTTTATGTCACCGATCAATGGCTCACGTCGTTGGATTCCACTGGGTTTGATGGAATTCCAGCCCAGTGAACCAGCTCGCCTGGCCTTCATTATGGCATTGGCGTCCTGGCTGATGTTTCGTGAAAACCAGCAGACGATTAAAGGCCTGGTGCCGCCATTTGTCATCACATTTGTGCCGTTGCTTCTGATTCTGCGAGAACCAGATCTGGGTACATCGCTGCTGTTCCTGCCCATTCTGTATGCAATGTTGTTTGCTGCGGGCGCTCGAACTCGTCATCTGATTGCTGCCGCTTTAATTGGTATCACCATGCTGCCTTTGTTATGGCAACAAATGACATCAGAACAGCGTTCTCGGATTGTGATGTTATTCAATCAGACCGACGGAGGTGCGGTACCTGCCGGCGATGGATTTCACCTGCACCAATCCAAACAGGTTCTTGCACTGGGCGGAATCTATGGCAGTATCTGGAATGACGAGCCAATCATCGATGATGCAGCAGCATGGCAACTACCAGCCGCGCGAGAAGACTTCATTTTGTCGATTATTGGCGAACGCTATGGACTGGCAGGTGTTTCATTTGTGCTGTTGATGTATGCCGTTTTGGTCTGGCGAGGAATTCGGGCCGCGCTGAAAACTCACGATCCCTGGGGACGACTCGTAGCCGTGGGCATCGTCACGATGATAGGTGTCCAGGCGCTAATTAACTCCGGGATGACAGTTGGCCTGATGCCGATTACCGGAATGACGCTGCCATTCTGCAGCTATGGTGGATCCAGTCTGCTAAGCTTCTCAATCGCGGCGGGGTTACTTATGAACATCACCATGCGGCCCGGCTATGATGTCGCCCCGCTTCCGTTCGGTCAACAACGCAAGCAATAGATCACACGGGCGTTGATGTCGTCCAGAGACCTTTTGACAGACCGGCTCGCTCACGCAATTGACCGGGGATCTATGCCATACGTTCAATACGAGACAGCCCCTACAACGAAGAATGCCATGTACCTGAATCTAAAGTTAGGCTGATTACCGGCCTGCAGGTCGAATCGGCTCAGCAAAACTGATAGCCTGCCTACCCACATCAAGATCTGGTTCGACACAATCATACAAAAGGAAAGACATTTAACATGGCCACTGCAGCTGCTCGCCATATTCTTGTTCCCGACGAAGAAACCTGCCAGAAACTGAAGGATGAGATCGAAAGTGGAGCCGATTTCGCCGATCTCGCCAAAGAACACAGCCAGTGTCCATCAGGAGCAAAAGGCGGAGACCTTGGCACATTCGGCCCTGGCCAAATGGTCCCGGAATTCGATACCGTAGTCTTCAACGAAGCTGTCAATACCGTTCACGGACCGGTAAAAACGCAATTTGGCTACCACCTGTTGGAAGTCACTGCAAGAAGCTAACGAATCCAGAAATAGTGTCTGATTCTGGCGGTCATAACACAGTTCCCCGAATTGTGTTCTGGCCGGTGGAGGAACGACGGACGGAACCAAAAACGATTGCCGGTAAGCGTTTCTGGTCTACGTTTTCGCCGCACTGGACTGTCATCATTTACCATCGGCTTTCCTTGTGCGAGGGAACGTTGCGTCACGGATTTGTCATGGCCGGGAAGCAGCGTGAGGCTAACCGACCGCTACAAATCGCCGTGTTGCAATTTGCATGAAACAGGCACGCTGGTTGCTCGTTACCCCCAAGGCGCCTCTACATCAGTTCGACCATCGGAGTCGTCTTATCCAGCAGATATTGAGGTCGTCCGGCAAGATCGTTTAGTTGTGCGGTCTTCGGATCAATTCCCAAGTGTCGATACAGCATCGCAATGACCTCTGAAAAATGTACCGGTCGATCTGCAATCTCACCTCCCAGACGGTCGGTTGCTCCAATTACCTGTCCTGTACGGAATCCACCTCCGGCAAGTAATCCACCTCCGACGCGCGGCCAGTGATCTCGGCCGGCATCCTTGTTGATTCTTGGGGTCCGCCCGAATTCACCCCATGCTACAACGGCGACGTCATTGGACAGACCTCGCAGGTGCAGGTCTTCAATGAGTGCCGACAGCCCCTGGTCGAACTGAGGCAGGTGGGTGTTTTTCATTCCGTTGAAATTGTCGGAATGAAAATCCCAACGCCCAAAGTTGAGTGTGACAACCCGACAGCCGGCTTCGACCAGCCGACGGGCCATCAGAAAATGCTCGAGGTTGCGAGGTGCTCCATCTCCGAAGCAATCTGCACTGCCTTTGCCGTATCGGTCACGGGTTTCCTCAGACTCCCTGGACAGGTCCAGCGCATCTGCCATAACGCTGGAGGTAAGAATACCGAACGCCTGTTCGGTCAGCTTGTCCATTCCTGCAAGCAAACCATTTGTCTCTGAGTCTCGACGCAGTCGATCGAATTGAGCCAGCAGAGACCGTCGCTCGGTCAGTCGACTTTCTGCAAATCCCTGTGGAAGCGTCATGTCGTTTCGGGCAGGTCCGGAAGGACGAAAGGCAGAATGAGCCACTCCAAGAAACCCGGGATGCCCGGGCGATCCATAAGGCGGATGCCCGGTATCCGGCGAGAGTCCGACGAATGGTGGTACGGCAGCATTGCCTGGTCCCAGCAACTTCGATGTGACCGAACCGACGGACGGCCAGTTTCCAGGAGGCTGATTGGGAATCTCGCGACCGGTATAGCAAATCAGCGAATCATGTCGTCCCTCCGGAGAACCATATACACTTCGCAGCGGAACACATTTGTCCATGATGGCTGCCATGCGAGGCATGTGTTCGCAAATTTCAATCCCCGGGACATTGGTGGCAATCGGTTTGAACGAACCACGAATTCCAACAGGAGCATCGAGCTTCAGATCGTACATGTCCTGGTGCCCTGGAGCACCGCACATGTAGATCATGATGACGGCTTTCTTCGAATTGCTCACACCCGAAGCCGCTTCAGCCTGCAGGAGTTGAGGCAGCGTCAGGCCGCCTACAGCCAATGTACCCGCTCGCAGAAAATCACGGCGAGGGACCCCATCACATAACCGGGCAGCCTGGTGATGACCCAATATATTGAACATGGCGAGATCCCGAGGAAACGAAGAGTGCTGTTTGGATCAATTGAGCATAACAGGGGAAGGTTCGTTTTCGAATGTATTTCCGGGCATCATGCTTCCAAAGTACCGATCGTTGCACTTTGGCAAACACTCTGTGGCTTATTCTGAGATTCGTTGCTGACTGTCTACCATCGTCCAGCAGATAGCTCCGAGCAGATAAATCCCCGCGAACAGCAAGAGGACGATTGTCCAGTTGGATGTCCATTCAAAGAGTTCGGCAACCAGAATGGGGCAGGCGGCTGCGGCGAAGTTTCCCGTCATGTTCATGATGCCGTACACCTGAGGCACGTGATCACCGCCGATGTCGATCGTAGCTGATAATGCGCCCGGTCCGGCCAGTGCCGCCAGCAATGATCCAAGCGACAGCAGTACCACTGCCAGCAGCGTACTTTCTACAAACCACGCTGCCAGGATCAGGACAGCACAGCCGAACATAAATGTCGCTCCCACACCGCTGCGGCTCAGTCTCAGGCTTCCGGTACGCAGCCAAATCCAGTCGGTGAGTAATCCTCCGAACAGCGAACCAGCGAGCGTCCCCATGAAAACCAACGCCTGCAGATAACCGGAATTCGCTACGGACACTCCGCGCGTTTCCTGTAGAAATGTCGGAAACCAGCTGGCGAAAAACATGTAACCGGCCGCGCGACAAATTTGTTGGCCGCACAGGAACCAAATCGCGGAATTGCGAACAATCAACTTCCATGGAGTCGGGCGGGAATCGGTCGATGGAGTGTCTGCCGGAAGTCTGCCGGCCTGGATCACTGCCAGTTCTGCTTGATTAACGTTCGAATTCTCCGCTGGATCATTACGAAACCGCAGAAGGAAACCGGCAGCCCATACGAAGCCGGGAGCAGCAAACAGTGCAAACACCCATCTCCAGTGAATCACGTCCATCAGCGGACCGGTCAGCATGCTGGCAGCGATGGCACCCAACTGCATTCCCATTGCCAAAACTCCACAAGCCAGAGTGCGACGGGCGAGCGGTGTCCAGTATGAAATGGAATAACAGGAAGCAGGAAAGATGCCGGCCTGAGCGGCGCCCATCAGAAGTTGCGCCCCGACCAGTAACCAAAGCCCCGGTGCAATGCCGATGCAGACGGCAGCGACAGACCAGCTGCAGGCAAATACCACCATCGCAAATCGACTGCCTCGACGATGAGCCAGTGAACCGCCGGGAACCTGCAGCGCTGCATAACTCCAGAAAAAGGCGGCCATGAACCAACCCGACTGCCGAATGGTCAGACCGAGGTCTTCTCGAATGGTACTTTCCGCGACGCTCACCGCATTGCGTGTCAGATATGCAATCGCGGCAGCCAGAGTCAACATGCCAAGGACTTCATGTCGCACGAGCGTTGGGCGACCGGACGATTCTGTGGCAGGCAGGCTGGATTCCCTGGTGGCAGGGGCCTGGTAGGGGGGCGTGCTCATGAGGCGGCCAGGGCATCCGTTAACATTGCCAAAAGTCGATCCACTTCGCGTTGTGTTTCCGCGTCGAGGCTCCAGGAATTCGGTTTCCGTCGTCGGTCGGTCGTGAATAATCCGCGTTTCACCAAAATGTACTTTTCGACGGCCAGGAAACCATCCAGCCCCGCCTGGAGCTGCAACGCGACCAACGCACAGATTGGAAAATAGATATGGTACGCTGTGGCTTCATCACCGCTCTTCAGTGAATTCCAGAGTGCTGCGGTCCCATCCAGCAGGTCGATGCCCGGCATCGTGCCGATGACACCGCGTCGAAACGCATCGATCAGCAGAATGCCACCGGAGCCATCAAACATGCGAGCTCGATTGTCACTGGCGTCTCTCAGATTCGAAATGTTCGGCCCGATGGGAGCACCTTCCGGCTTGAACAAAATCTTCTGCGGACCGTAGTCATTCAGCAGGCGAACATAGAATTCGATGGGGATCGCCGCACCGACATAAGACGACGCATCCTGAACGATCAACGGTACATCGACAGCATCCGCTAATGTCCCGAAATAGTCTCGAAGAGCTGGCAGCGGCAGAGCAGTTGAAATGGGAGGGATTGCCATGATGGCACCGCACCCGGTATCGACAGCTTCCTTGGCAAAATGGACCGCCTGCTTAATGCTCTCCGCCCCAACGCTGGCCACGACAACTCCACGACCGGCTGTCATCTCCACAATCAGTCGATTCAGTTCGATCCGCTCTTCAGAGGTTAGCCGCAGAATTTCAGAGACCATTGCCGAACAAACGCCATCAATGTTCTGTTCAAATGCCCAGTCAATTTCGCGTTTCAAACTAACATGATCGATATCATCATTAGTATCAAACGGAGTATGCAGGATTGGCAGAACGCCTTCGATGTTTGCTGTCACAGCTGTCTTTTCTCCCTGTCGTAGCTTTACTGTTGGTCTGGAATTAAGCCTGTAGGTTTTCGATAGCGGCTGTCATTGCGTCGCTGATGCGTTCCAGACAGCCGCGATCGAACGGGGTCTGCCAAACGGGATAAACATCCAGGTCATACAGATCGGCTGGAGGAAGGTAGCCGACGGAACCGTTGATAAGGTTCATGCAAATGATCGTCCGTTCGGGAAACCGAGTGCGTAGCTCCTGTTGCAGTTGCGAGTATGCTTCGCCTGGGCAACCTACGAGAACCGCATCGCCGATTTGCCAGGCATAAACGAAAAGTGGTGAAGACGAGCCATCGCCCAGTGATTGCCGGATGTCTCGTTGTCGTCGAAGCCGTTCTTCCAGAGCTCGGTCATCGCACTCCAGACGCTGCTGTTCTAACTCGCTGGCAGATGGCCAGTTTTTGAGTTCCAGGTCAGCAGGCACTTCGATCGCTCGCAATTCGGATGAAGTTTTTGTCGGCTGATGTCTCCAGGAGGCCAGAGGTGCTCCGGATTCAACAACACCATCGAAGAACAGCTGGCTTCCCGCCGGTTCCATGTCGTGCAGAGTTGCCAGGGCGGCGAATCCCAGTTGTCGGCCATGACGATCGGCGACTTCAACATCGCCAACATATTGATGCCTCGGAGCGACGTCTCCTGACATGCCCTGCAGAAAGAAGGCCGTCGCACCGGTTGCTTCCTGCATGGTTTCCCGCATCGCTCCGATGTAGTCGGGGGAGATCGATGTATTGTCCCCGGCTAACGTGGTCGGGTGACACGCATAGTTTACCAAAGTCGCTCGCAGTTTACCGGACTGATCGGTAACGCGTCCCACCAACAACGTGTCGTCTGCTTCGGCACCAGGATTGAATCCACAGATCATGCGATCTGCAGATTCCTCGGGGTCTGGCAAATCGCGAATGGCGGCGAGTCCACATCGTCCCGTGTGCCAGTCCAGAGTTGCCTCATCGGCGTTCGCCAGAGCCGCTTGAATGGTGGAAACGGTGGCCTGGTAAACTCGTTCCATCCACGGCCCAACTAATTCACTGCCAGCCAGTGAGGGGTCCGGTTTCATCAGCGGGGCGGACGCATGAGTGTGACTTAAAGCAAAAATAAACCTTGCAGAATCAAGCGACAGCTCTTCCAGCAGCCGCTTCTGAAATCGATTGAATAAATCCAGTGGACGCCACCAGCCAAGATCCGCATCGACCAATACCAGAGGAGCGTCACCAGTTGTCGTTGCAATCGACATAGCCGTGAGCGTTAGAGGTCGGTGAATTGAATCCGCGGTGTCATGCTTCGCAGCTCCCCAGTTGCGTGAGTAAATTCCAATCGGCGGCGTGATGTCTTCACGAGCGATACCAATACGTCCGGTGAACGAACAATGGCGGCGAACGGGTGGATGGTGATTCATACTTTGTGTTCTCATAAACAATCGTTACCAATCGCCAACACTGCCGTCCTGATAGAAGACACACTGAGGTATTTCCTGTTCGAATGGATGCTTTTTGACTTCGTCTTCATTGATTGTGACTCCCAGACCAGGCTGCTGATTCGCAGTGACCGTTCGAGTTGCCGGATCGATGACAAACCCTTCGTCGACCACATCCTGCCGCCAAGGGACATCGTTATGCACGGATTCGCAGATAATGTAGCTTGGTTGAGAAAAACCGAACTCCAGCGATGCGGCGGTGCTGACTGGTCCCTGAGGGTTATGGGGCGCCAATCCAATTCGGTATGCATCGGCTAAAGCGGCAATGCGACGAGCTTCTGTGAAGCCGCCGCAGTGAGTGATATCCAACTGACAGATTTCGCAGCCGCGAGCTGCAAACAGATCTCGAAATGCCGCAAGATGAGTCATTCGTTCGCCGGTGGCAATCGGTGTGGTGACAGCCGCGTTGATTGTGGCAAGGCCATCGATGCTTTCCGGCCAGCAGGGTTCTTCGAAGAAATACAGACCGTAGTCGTCCAGAGCCCGTGCGAATGTCAGCCCCATCGCGGGAGACGGGCGAGCATGACAATCGACCATAATGTCGATGTCTTCCCCAACGGCTTCCCGCATTGCGGCCACGCAGGCTTCCGCTGCTTTTACCGGTTTGAGACCTTCGATCGGCATCGTGGGGGGAACAGCCATTGATTTGAAGGCCGTGAATCCATCGTCCACAGCCTGCCCAGCAAGTTCTCCGAATTGCCTCGCGTTGTCGATGGGAGTCTCGTAGAAAGTCTCCATATTTCCGCCGCCCAGGTGGCAATACAGCCGAATGGAATCTCGCACGGGACCACCCCAAAGCTTATGACACGGAACACCATGAAGCTTGCCCACGATATCCCACAGTGCCAGATCAATGCCGGCAATAGCGGTGGAGCGTACAATGCCGTTGCCGTGCCAGAAGTGTTGCCGCCACATCATCTGCCACAGATGTTCGACACTTGTCGGGTCTTCGCCGATCAGCAAATGCGACAAGTCTTCAATGGCCCCAACAACTCCTCGAGTATGCCATTCGAGTGTTGCTTCTCCCCAACCGATCAGCCCAGGCTGGTCGGTGATGACTTTTACAAAGATCCAGTTGCGCATCCGCGCGTGGCAGACAATAGTCTCGATGCCTGTGATTTTCATCTGTTTCCCTAGTTTGGTTTTGTTGCCAATGTATTTGTTCTTGTCACCAAAGACAAGTATGCTGTTCATATGTCAATTGCCAGCTACATCAAAGATGACCTTGCTGCTCGGCTGAAATCCGGGCGAGATCTTTCCGCTCAACTGACACTCGATTCCCTGGCCGAATACTACGACGTTAGTTTCACTCCCGTGCGTACGGCAGTCTCAGAATTGATTGACGAAGGTCTCCTGGAGAAGGGGCCAAACCGGCGTCTTATGGCTCCAGCGGTATCCAGCAAACGGAACGGACGCAGCTCCAGGCAAAAGCCGCCGAAGCCGCCACGTGACTCGTTCGAAATTATTTCGCGAGACCTGGTGCACTTAAGTCTTCAAGGTGAACCGGTCTATCTGCGAGAAGAAGCAACCGCCGAAAAATACGACATCAGCCGATCGGCCATTCGCAACATTCTGCATCGGCTCGCCGGCGAAGGTATGCTCGATCATATTCCGCGTCGCGGCTGGCGACTGCAACCGTTTCGTCAGGACGACCTGCAGGCATTCATCGAAGTCCGCGAAGTGCTGGAGCTGAAAGCTCTGACACTGGCACAACCGAAACTTGTGGCTGCCCATCTGCAGCGGATGCTCAACGCAAACGTGGTGGCGGAATCGGACGGCATCGCTCCCGCAATTGATGAGTCGCTGCATGAGTACTTTATGGCGGCAGCGGGCAACGTTTACATCACAGATTTCTTCAAACGCCATCGACGTTTCTATCGATTGCTCTTCGAATGGGAAGACCACGACCGGGCGACAGCAGTAGAAACCGTGAGACAACACCGTGCAATACTGACGGCTCTATTAGAAGATGACTGGCCAAAGGCACATCGCGCCTTGTCGCACCACATTCTGGACCAGCATCCGATCCTGAATCAGATCGCTGAGAATGCCTCAAGTGAAAAACCGAAAATCAAGCGATCGAAAGTGAGGCAGAATCGATGATGACTCGATACTCACTCTTGTTTGTGATAACTGCGGCGAGCCTGCTCGGAAATCAGCGACTGGCAGCGGAAGGACGCGTCGATTACCTCACGCAGATCAAACCGCTGCTGGAATCCAAATGTTATTCGTGTCACGGCGTACTGAAACAGGAAGGTGAACTACGACTGGAAACATTGTCGCTCATGACCAAAGGTGGAGACAGCGGGCCGGCTGTCGTTGCCAAAGACGCAGCGGAGAGTTTGCTTCTGGAACGTGTTACCGCCGACGAAGGTTCAAGAATGCCGCCCGCCGAAGACGGTGTGGCTCTGAATCCCGAGGAAATTACTCTGCTGCGCAACTGGATCACTCAGGGTGCGGCAGCACCGGCTGAAGAGATCCCTCGGGCTCCGTCCGAACACTGGGCATTTTTGAAAATTGCAAAACCAGTCGTCCCTTCTTCAACCCAATTTACAAATCCCATCGACATCTTTTTGGCGGCAAAACGATCTGAACAGGGACTACAGGTTCAGTCGCCAGCCGAACGAACCATTCTGATTCGACGACTGTATCTGGATCTGCTTGGGCTTCCTCCATCGCTCGGCCAACTGCACGACGAACGTCCTTGGGAAGAAATCGTTGATGAACTTCTGACAAACCCTCATCACGGCGAACGCTGGGGCCGCCACTGGATGGATATCTGGCGTTATAGCGAATGGTACGGTCTGGGCGCCCAACTTCGTAACAGCCAAAAGCATATGTGGCACTGGCGTGACTGGATCGTGAATTCACTGAACAGCGATAAAGGTTACGACCGCATGATTCAGGAAATGATTGCAGGCGATGAACTGGCTCCCGACGATCCGGATGTCATCGCCGGTACTGGTTTTCTGGCTCGCAACTATTATCTGTTCAACCGCACAACGTGGCTGGACAGCACGATTGAACACACTGGCAAAGCGTTTCTCGGTCTGACTCTGAACTGTGCAAAGTGCCATGACCACAAATACGACCCAATCACGCAGGAAGACTACTACAGCTTTCGGGCCATCTTCGAACCCCATCAGGTTCGACTGGATCCAGTTCCCGGCGTGACTGACTTTGAAAAAGATGGTCTGCCACGAGTGTTCGACGATCATCCGGATGCCGAGACTTTTCTACACGTCCGGGGCAACCCCATGGATCCGGACAGGGAAACGAAAATTGCTCCGCGAGTTCCCACAATACTTGCGTCATTCCAACCGGCCATCATTCCTGTCGCACTGCCACCGACAGCGTATGCGCCCGGCATTCGTGACTATGTACTCCAGGATCACCTGACGGCCGCTGAAGCCGGGGTACAGGCGGCAAAGAAACAACTTGTCGATGCAAAGAACTCTGCTGCACCAGCACCGGAAGAGGCAGCCACAGCAGTGCAGATTGCAGAAGCCCGGATCCACGCACAGCAACTGCGGCAGAAATCGCTTCAGGCTGTCATTGCAGCTGACCTGGCGAAGTTCGGACAGTCGCAATCGTCTGCAGCACCGCAGCTTGCAAAAACGGCGGCAACGCTGCAGGCGGAATTTATGCTGGCTGCAGCCGACCATGAGTTGCTCGCGGCAGATGGTGACACGAAGAAGGCAGCAGCGGCAAAGGACAAAGCAAAGACTGCTCGCCGGAAACTGGCTGATATCGAAAAAGGCAACAGTGACTACTCCGGCATTCGAGCCTCAAGGAAAGCCCTCGAAGGCCCCGTTCACAAAGAATCGGAATACGCTCCCGCCTACACCAGGACCAGCACCGGTCGGCGGTTGTCTTTGGCTCGCTGGATGACTGATCGAGACAATCCTCTGACTGCTCGCGTGGCGGTCAATCATGTCTGGACTCGACACTTCGGCGAACCGCTGATTGAATCGGTTTTCGATTTGGGTCTGCGAGCGAACAAACCACTGCATGCGGACGTACTGGACTATCTGGCAGCAGAGTTCATGGAGTCCGATTGGAGCTTCAGGCAGCTACATCGATTGATTGTGACGTCCCAGGCTTACCAGCTCAGTTCCTCGGCCACTGATCCGGGGACAGTCGGCAGGGATCCAGCCAATCAATTTTACTGGCGCATGAATGTTCGACGTATGGAATCTCAGATTGTACGAGACAGTATACTGCAGCTGGCAGGAAGTCTTGATCCGGCACTCGGCGGTCCATCACAGGACGTCGGCAACGACAGTCGCCGCCGCAGTCTGTATTTCAAACACTCAAGAGATCAGCACGACACGTTCCTGACGATGTTCGACGACGCCGACCTTCTGCAATGCTACCGCCGCAGCGAGAGCATTGTCCCTCAGCAGGCACTCGCGCTCGCCAACAGCACGTTATCGATGACGATGGCGCAGAAGATTGCCAAAGCTGTTGCTGATTCTCTTCAGTCGGGCGACCAGGGCAGTTTTGTCGACATCG
>Ga0315315_10002030_pt1 | contig 18564 bp, 15 predicted proteins | sample M140m3416metaG_FD_203699 | JGI IMG/M metagenome (GOLD analysis project Ga0315315, IMG submission 203699) | Ammonia-oxidizing marine archaeal communities from Monterey Bay, California, United States - M1 40m 3416 | ecosystem: Environmental > Aquatic > Marine > Intertidal zone | place: USA... | reverse complement strand
AAGTCAGCTAAACTATCACAATAAATATTTGACAATGAAACCGAAACCATAGGGGAAAAGTTATTAGCTAAAATAATAGTATAATCAAATATTTGAATATCTGTATCGCCAAATTCTGAATTTATAGTAGTATTAAAACTTAATAATCCGCAAGGATTAATGAAACAATTTTCAAAAGTAATAGAACTCATGTTACCTGATGTATAATTATTCCCATCAAATACAGAATTTGCAAAAATTGAAACACCCCCACCAGGCGTATTACTGATTGTAAAAGTTCCTAGACAACCTTGCAGTGAATCACAAGCGACAATAATTGCTTGGCTAGAATTTACAACATAACTAACCATAATATAAGTATTTAATGAGATAGATCCACCTCCAGCATTTAAAAAAGCTGTACCAATAGTATCGCCATAACTCATTGAAGCAATATCAAATGACCCCAAATTAGATTGAAAAAGACTAGAACCCATATCAACCTCCCCTGAATCTTGAGAAACAGAAATAGTCAAGTCAGCTAAACTATCACAATAAATATTTGACAATGAAACCGAAACCGTAGGGGAAAATTCTGAAACAGTAAGATTTAAAATAAGAAGACTATCACAACCAAAAATATTAGTTTCTGTATAACTATAAATTCCTGAATTTGTATACAAACTGTCATTCCAATAATAATTTGAGTCCGTAACTACAGTTATTGTATCAGAAGTTGATTGATTAATATTCAGATCTAAATATACAATGCTATCACATCCTGCTAAATTTGACAATAAATAAGTAGCTGTATTATTAGAAAATGTATAATTCACACCATCAATCCAAGTATAAGAATCACAAGCAGAGATATTTAGAATTGTATCATTAGAGAAAGAACAAGTACCATCATCTGTATTTGCATTTGTATCATAATTACACGCATTAGGATCTGTACAACCATAGATGACTGCTATACAAGTACCATCATCACAAGTTGCTAATACATCATAATTAAATGCATTAGGATCTGTACAACCATAAGAGGTTAAACAAGTACCATCATCTGTATTTGCATTTATATCATAATTGCACGCATTAGGATCTGTACAACCATAGATTGTACTATTAATTCCAGTGCAAACAGCCTCTATTTCAATATCATAATAGAAATAGTAATAATTATTGCCAGCACTTGAGCCTTTAATACTTACTAAACTACCAATATCATAAGGATAACTTACACCACCATTATTTCTATATATGCCAGGATTATTACCAGATATGCCAAGCTCATAATTCACCCCAACAGGAACGTTAAAATTTAGATATATACGTTGACCTCCTGGAGAAATAACTATAGTAGTATCATCAAGTACATTTGCTGAATTATCTCTAAGCTCAAATGTTGCTGAACATTGATATTGCGTATGAATAATAGCCGAAACTATTCTTGTCTCTACATATGAATCAAAGATAAGGTGCTGATCGCCCTGATAATATCCCCCAGATCCAATATTTTTATCTATAATCCCACCATATGCTATGTTAGTATCAGCTAAAGCATTATAATTTGATGCATTAGAATCTATGCACCCAACAACTACAGGACTACAAATACCACTAACCATCTCACTATTATTGAATTGCCCTCCAGTGTGTATAATATTATTATAACTTATAGTATATGAGCCATTACCTTGGGAGCAACATATTCCATCTCCATAAGTATCAAAGATTGTAAAAATATAACAAGTATTATCATTTATATTAATAACCCAATTATAATATGTATTACTACAGACAAGATCTCCAGCAGATATTTGATCAATAATATTACCATCTTCATCCACTAAAGTCCAGTATGTTTCATCTGGATAGTTATCGGTAAAAATCTCAATACTAATTGTTGAACTTTGTGAAAATAACTGAATAGATATAGCTATATTAATTGCGAATAAAATAATAAACTTCATAAAGCAAATAAACAACAATTTTAATAACTATCAAATTTATGTATAGTTTTTTTTTAAATATATTATGCAATATATAATTATTAGTATATTTGCACTATAAAAAAGAAAGTAGATAATATAGTATATAACTATTCTTTTCCCGACTACTCTAAATTACCACCTCTAAAAGGTCAGAAAAGCGTGTGGTATAGCAAGGAGATAGGTTTTCTTGTTTTAATTTCCACTTCCTTTCATCATTACCCTGCACAGCAAGTTTGACTTTATTATTACCCATAGTAGCATTTATCTTATCAACTGCAATATTTATGCTTTTACGTTTTTCTCTATCCAAACTATCGAACAGACTCAGTTGCGTTTGCTCTTGAGTTACAATTCTGCCAACTATTACTCCTGCTTTCTTATAAATACAATCATCTCTGTAAATACTTTCCAAAGCTTTAATAGCAACTTTTACTATCTCCATACTATCATTAGTTGGAACGTCTAATTTAATCACTTTGTAAGGATTGTATTGTTTAGCCTGGGGTTTAAATGGATTTGTACTTAAAAATACACTAATAGAATTACAACAGCTTTTCTCTTGCCTTAGTTTAGTAGCACAAGTATTAGCGTGTGAACCTATCACTTCTTTTAATTTTGAGAGTTCTTTAGTCTCATTTCTAAAAGAACGAGCAGTACAGATATTATGTTTTCTCTTTCTTGTTGCTTCAATAAGATAACATACCTCTCCATAAAGCTCCTTTTGTAACCTAACTCCATTTATTGATAAGTTTCTTCTTATCCAATTACTATCACATTCTCTAAACTGCAAAGCAGAATGAATACCAAAAGCCTTTAATTTATTAGCATTCTTTCTACCAATTCCCCATAAATCCTCAACCTTAAACACATTTAAAGCCCTTCTGATTAAACACTCATTATCAAACATAAAAACACCAGACTTAGTATATTTTTTTGCTATATAACCTGCAACTTTTGCTAAAACCTTAGTCGGAGCAATACCAACTGAGACAGGAATACCAGTCCATTTTTGCACTTTATTCTTTATAGCAACTCCCCTTTCTTTGGATGCGTAATCTGTAAAATCCAAAAAGGCTTCATCAATAGAATAGATTTCCATCTTATCCACCTCAGCATTCATTACATTCATTACTCTTTTGGACAAATCACCGTACAATACAAAATTGGTGGAAAATACATTAATGTTATATTTCTCAATAAGGTTTGTGAGTTTAAAAGCTGGCTCCCCCATCTTTATACCTAATGCTTTTGCCTCATTACTTCTTGCAATTACACAACCATCATTATTAGAAAGTACTATAATAGGCTTGTTCTCAATATTTGGATTAAATACTCTTTCACAAGAAGCATAGAAATTATTACAATCAACCAAAGCAATCATACTATACTGCTTTATGTATAATGTAAGTAACTACTCCCCAAACTTGAAAGTTCATGTCCTCTGTAATTTTGATAGGAGAGAAATTACTATTCTCTGGCATTAAGTACAACTGCTTATCATTTACATTTACTCTTTTTACAGTGAACTCGCCGTCAATAACTGCCAATACAATACTTCTATTTTGTGGTTCTAATGATTTATCAACTATCATAATATCTCCACTTTGAATTCCTGCATCTTTCATACTCTCTCCTATTGCTTTTACACAAAAAGTAGCAGAAGGATTTTGAACCAAATGATCGTTCAGATTTAAATCCATGTCCATATGGTCTTCAGCAGGAGAAGGAAATCCTGCCTGCACAGCATCAGAAAACATTGGGATAGATGAAAAAGTATCTTCATCAACTGCAAAGAAATCCAAAGTATCAGTATGTTTAAGGTGTTTTAGTTTCATTAAAATGAGTTAAATTTTAAGTTGTTAAAATTAATAAAATGAAGCGTCAGAAAACAGGATGTTAGTAAAAAAATCGGCCTAAGAAAATTATATTGTATAATCATCTAATAACGCTTGGTATTCTTCAAATTTATGTTTTCTAATTGGCCTAAGATTCGGATATGTATTAAAATACAGCAATAAACATGGAGATATATCTTTATATTTGTCTACATATTCATACTTAACTAATTCACGATTTCTAATGCGTTGTTTTATTTTGTTATGATAAGGATACATAAAAACAAATATATAGAATATATTGTAGAAAAAATTCAGGTTAACAGGATTAGAACCAACATACATTTCATTAGATTACAACAAGATTTCAAACTAAAATTTGCACCACATTTTGCAACACTAACCAATCTACTAAGACAATCTTAAAAAAATTAATTTGATTATCTGATAAGAAATTACTTTTAAACTAATTTTTTGTAATATTGTTATATGAAACAGATTTTTATTTTTTTAGCCTTTATATTATTCTTTTTTCATTCATCTGGACAAATAAAATATCCTATTACAAAAAAAATAATAGTAACAGACGCTTATTTTGATGTTAAGGTAGAAGATCCTTACAGATGGTTAGAAGACGACACTTCTCCTCAGGTCAAAGAGTGGATTACAAAACAAAATGAACTTACTTTTTCTTATTTAGCACAAATTCCACAAAGAAAAAATTTAAAAAATAGATTAGAAAAGTTATGGAATTATGAAAAAATTGGAACTCCTTTTAATGAGGGAGATTACACCTATTTTTATAAAAATGATGGGCTGCAAAATCAGTATGTTTTGTGCCGAAAAAAAGGAGAAGGAAATGAGGAGGTATTTATTGATCCTAATCAATTTTCAGAAGATGGGACTATTTCTTTAGCTGGAATATCTTTTTCGGAAGATGGCAGCTTGTTGGCGTACTCTATTTCAGAAGGAGGGTCAGACTGGAGGAAAATAATTGTTATAGAAACGGAGCATAAAACTATGTTGGAAGACACCTTATTAGATGTGAAATTTTCTGGAATAAGTTGGAATGGAAATGAAGGGTTCTTCTACTCTACTTACGACAAACCTGAAAAATCGGTTTTATCGGATAAAACGGATAGACATAAATTATATTACCATCAAATAAACACTCAACAAGAGAACGATAAAGTTATTTTTGGTCAGAAAGAAAAATTCCGATATGTAAGTGGTTATATTACCAAAGACCAAAACTATCTGGTTATTAGCGCATCTAAAACAACCTCTGGCAATAATTTGTATATTAAAGATAGAAATAAAGAAAATAATGGCATTATTCAAATAACAAATAATTTTGAGAGTAATAGTTATATATCTCATAACATTGGAAGTAAGTTATTTATCTCTACTAATCTGAATGCTCCAAATAAAAAACTTATTATAGTAGATGCAAATGACCCTCAAGTAGAAAATTGGACAGATTTTATTCCTGAAACTAAAGATGTATTGAGTATATCTAAAGGGGGAGGGTATTTTTTTGCAAAGTATTTTGCAGACGCAAACTCAAAAATACTACAATATAAGTATGATGGAGAATTAGTTAGAGAAGTAGAGTTTTCTGGTAAAGGAAATGTACGAGGGTTTGGAGGGAAAGAAGATCAGAAAGAAATTTTCTACAACTTTAGTAATTACATTACTCCAAGATCTTCTTTTAAATACAATGTAGAAACTGGAGAATCTGAATTGTATTGGTCTCCAGGTATTGATTTTAATTCAGAAGATTTTATTGCCGAGCAACATTTTTTCATTTCTAAAGATGGAACAAAAGTTCCGATAAGTATTATGTATAAAAAAGGAGTGAAATTAGATGGAACAAATCCTGCTATTTTGTATGGTTATGGAGGGTTTAATATTTCTTTAAAGCCTTCTTTTTCAGTAATAAATGCTGTATGGCTAGAACAAGGAGGTATTTATGCAGTAGCAAATCTTAGAGGTGGTGGTGAATATGGTAAAGAGTGGCATGACGCAGGAACAAAAATGCAGAAACAAAATGTATTTGACGACTTTATCTCTGCAGCAGAATTTTTAATAGAAAATAAATACACAAGATCAAAACATTTGGCAATTAGCGGAAGATCAAACGGCGGACTTTTAGTAGGGGCATGTATGACGCAAAGACCAGAATTGTTTCAGGTTGCAATTCCTGCAGTTGGAGTGTTAGATATGTTGAGGTACCATACTTTTACAGCTGGTGCAGGATGGGCATACGATTACGGAACTTCTGAACAGAGCAAAGAAATGTTTGAATATCTATATAACTATTCTCCAGTACATAATGTAAAAAAGGGAGAAGAATACCCTGCAACGTTAGTACTAACAGGAGATCATGATGATAGAGTAGTTCCTGCTCACAGTTTTAAGTTTGCAGCACATTTGCAAGATAAACAAATAGGGAATAATCCTACATTAATACGAATAGAAACTAATGCAGGACATGGTGCAGGGACACCAATAAGTAAAAAAATAGAAGAAGCGGCTGATGTTATAGGGTTTGTTTTGCATAATCTGCTTAATGAATAACAATGCCCTCATCTAGAAAGAACATATCAAGATCCTATTAACTGAATTTAATTGGTTTTCTCTATTTAAAGAATGTTATAATGACTTTATAGCATATCGGTGCAGCAAGACTACAATCTATATTTTAATTACCTTCTTGAACTAAGCTTAGCAAGTAACCTAAGTATTTCAAGATATAACCATATTAGGGTTACCAATAAACCAAATGCGCCATACCATTCCATATACTTTGGAGCTCCTTTAGCAGCTCCTTCCTCAATAAAGTCGAAATCCATAACTAAATTTAAGGAAGCAATAACCACCACAAAAAGAGAGAAACCAATACTTAACATAGATGCGTTAGCAGGATTCATAACTGGCAATCCTCCACCTGCAAACATACTCATCAAGAAACTAATTAGATATACAACACCAATACCAGCAGTTGCGGCAAAAATACCCAATTTAAAATTTTCTGTAGCCTGTATTATTTTTGATTTATACGCAAATAAAAGAGCAAATAAAATTCCTAAAGTAAGCATAATTGCCTGAGGCACAATTCCAGGCTCAAATGCATTAGCATACATTTTAGAAATTCCCCCAAGAGCCAACCCTTCAAGAACGGCATATATTGGTACAGTTGTTGGAGACCACTCTTTTTTAAATATAGTAACAAGAGCCACAATAAATCCACCAACAAATCCTATTATTACATAATCCATAATAGCATTACTATAAGTATAATAAGCAGCAAGTAATAAAATTCCCATACTAATAGCTGTTTTATTAACCGCACCATCAAGAGTCATAACCTCATTAGGAGATGCTATTAAATTTTCAAACGTTTTCTTGCTTAATGCTGGATTGCCTGATCGTATCATTTTAGATTAAGTTTATTAATAAGAAACAAATATATAAAATTTTCAACTATACTTATAGTATACGAATCACGTTAGTAGGATTACAACCACTAAGCTCTTCACTAGATTAATGCAAACTTTTAAACTAAAATTTGCACCATTTTTTGAATCTCTAATCAATCTAATAAATCATACTTGCGAAAGTAATTTTATTATCTGTGTAATCTAATATTTTTAAATATCTTAAAGTTGAATTTGATATATTTAAGTAGAGCCTAGATATAGCCCACATGTATGAGCTTTTGTTGATTAAATTATTAATTTAGAATTAAGCTCCTTATATTCATACTGACATTCTGACCTTAATATTAGCTTTGGCACAGTTTTAGCAGTATTAATTTTTAAAATTATAAATATGAATGATATTAATAAATTAGAAAAAGAAAAGTTATTACAGTTGCTAGAATGCAATCTAGAAGAACTAGATTTATTAATTAGAAATTCTAGTGAAATACTACAAGAATCTGATAATAAATACGATATTCTACTAAAGGTATTACAGCAGGGGTTTAATATTCGAGAGGCTGTATTAGCAGGCATTACTATTGGAGAAACATTAGGATACGAGAAGGCAAAATTAAAGTTAGAAGAGGAAATTAAGGAAAAGCTATATAGAGCTTTTAAAAATAGTTAATAATAAAAAATAATACAAAATGAAGAAAAAAGGAAACATTAATGTTACAACTGAGAATATATTCCCGATAATTAAACAATTTTTATATTCCGATCATGAGATCTTCTTAAGAGAGCTTGTTTCTAATGCAGTAGATGCAACACAAAAAATGAAGACACTGACAACAATTGGAGAATTGAAAACAGATTTAAAGAACTTAAGAGTTGAAGTAATTTTAGATAAAAAAAATAAAACGATAACTGTTAGGGATAACGGTATTGGAATGACATCAGAAGAAATAGATAAATACATCAATCAGATTGCATTTTCTGGAGCTGAAGAGTTTGTTAACAAATATAAAGATGCTGACGCAAAAAATTCAATTATCGGTCATTTTGGACTTGGATTCTACTCTGCATTTATGGTCGCTAAAGAGGTTGAAATCATCACAAAAAGCCAACAAGTAAATAGCAAAGCAGTTAAGTGGGTCTGTGATGGATCTCCAAATTTTACGATGGAAGAGGCTAATAAAAAGACTAAAGGTACTGATATTGTATTGCATATTGCAGATGATTCAACAGAATTCTTAGAAGAAAGTAGAATTTCAAATATTTTAAATAAATATTGTAAGTTCCTTCCTGTTGAAATTAAATTTGGGACTAAAACACAGAAAATAGATCACCCAAAAGGGAAGAAAAATGAGAAAGGAGAGATTATTAAAATTGAGGAAACATCAGATAATATTATAAATAATACCAGACCTGCCTGGGTAAAGACTCCCTCAAATCTAAAAGATGAGCATTATAAATCTTTTTATAAAGAATTATACCCAATGGAGATGTCTGACCCATTATTTAATATTCACTTGAATGTTGATTTCCCTTTCAAACTTACCGGTATTTTATATTTTCCAAGATTAAAAAACAATCTAGAAGTTCAGAAAAATAAAATTAATCTGTACAGCAACCAAGTATTCATAACTGATAATGTTGAGAACATTGTCCCTGAATTCTTAACTCTTTTACATGGTGTAATTGACTCTCCAGACATACCTTTAAATGTTTCAAGATCATACCTGCAGGCAGATGGGAATGTAAAGAAAATAGCAAGTCATATCACTAAGAAAGTAGCGGATAAATTATCAAGAATGTTTAAAAAGGATAGAAAAGATTTTGAAAACAAATGGGATAATGTAAAGGTATTTATTGAATATGGAATGTTAACAGAACAGAAATTTTATGATAAGGCAAAAGAATTTTCGCTATATAAAAATACAGATAACAAATATTATACATTTGGGGAATTTTCAGATAAGGTAAAAGATTCTCAAAAAGATAAAAATGGGAAAACAGTAATTCTATACACGAATGATGCTAAAGAACAGCACAGTTTTGTAGAAACTGCCACAAGTAAAGGATATGAGGTGCTAGAACTAGGAGGACCTTTAATCAGCCATTTAATTAGTAGAATAGAAGCAGACAATAAAGATGTTCAATTTGCCAGAGTTGATGCAGAAATAATAGATAAATTAATTGAGAAAGAAGAGTCTACTATATCTAAGTTATCTGAAAAAGAACAAGAAAAATTGAAGGCAATTTTTGAAGATGAGGTTGAGAAAGAAAAATTCACTGTTCAAATACAGAATATGTCGACTACTGACTCACCTGTTATTATAACACAAAGTGAATTTATGAGACGAATGAAAGAGCAACAACAATTATCTGGAGGAGGTATGCAGATGTTTGGATCTATTCCAGAATCATATAATCTAGCTGTTAACTCAAACCATGAAATAATTGGCAATATTCTTAAACAGAAGGTAAAAAAGAAAAGGACTAATTTAATTAATCAGGTTCTTGATTTAGCCCTATTATCTCAAGGCATGTTAAAGGGTAAGGATCTTACTTCATTCATTTCTCGAAGCGTAAATTTAATCAAGTAATTTCTAATATTTTAGGTTTTCAAAAAATATAATCATTAGAGCAAGCAGGTCATTTATATTTATATAATAATTCTTATACAATTTAGTTATAAGAATATCTCTAACTAAACTAAAAAAATGAAAAAATACAAAGTCATCTTATACGTTTTATTAGGTGTATGTCTATCATTCTACTTACAAGACATATTGTCAAAAAAAACCTTTGCATCAGTTGTTCATGACAACAAAAGTTACAAATTAGAAGAAAACAATAGACCGAACTTTGTAAATGCTTCAGAAAAAGCTATCCAAGCAGTAGTTCATATAAAATCTAAATATATTAGTAATGAGATATATGGCTACTATGATCCTTTCTATGGTAAAAGATTTTATAATCAACCAAAAGAGAATATTGCAAGTGGTTCTGGTGTTATCATTTCAGAAGATGGATATATTATTACTAATAGACATGTGATTAATAATGCTGAAGAGATAGAAGTAGTATTAAATGACAAAAGGACATATAGTGCTAAAATCTTAGGAGATGACTCTAATAGTGATTTAGCTTTACTGAAAATTGAAGAAAAAAAACTTCCTTTTTTGAAATTTGACAACTCAAATCATTTAAAAGTTGGGGAATGGGTATTAGCAGTTGGGAATCCATATAATCTTAATTCTACTGTAACTGCAGGGATCATTAGCGCAAAATCTAGAAAAATTAATATCCTTAATGATGGAGGCATTGAGTCATTTATTCAAACAGACGCAGCAATTAATTCTGGAAACTCAGGAGGTGCCCTTGTAAATATCGATGGTAATTTAATTGGAATAAACACAGCCATACAATCTAAAACAGGGTCATTTAGTGGTTATGGTTTTGCTATTCCTTCAAATATGGCAGAAAAGATTATAAATGATTTAAAAGTATACGGAGAAGTACGTAGAGCATATATTGGAATTCATATTACTGATATAAATATGCAGGTAAAAGAAGAATTAAAACTAAATGGCCTTGAGGGTGTTCTAATCTCAAAAGTTTTAGAGAATAGTGCAGCTGAGCTTGCGGGCATCAAGAATCTTGATGTCATATTAGAAATAAATGGCATTAAGGTTAACTCAACTAGCGAATTACATGAATTAATTATTCAATTTAACCCAGGTGATGAAATCAATTGCACTATTAAAAGAGAAGATCAAATTGAGACAATCACTCTATCATTAAAATCTTAAAAAAGGTCAAGCTAATAACCGAAAGGTCGACAAAAAAACCAATGATAAAATAATTTATTATTCAATACTCATTCGCTTTTCTACTGTCCCATCATCGTAGATGTAAAAGAGAAGTTGATTTTTCTCTTTTGTTTCTTTTCCTAAAATATCAATAATTTTTACAAGTTTTCTTGCAGAACTAAATTCTAAAATATTTGTAGCAACATTAGAAACTGTAAAGAATAGAGTGGCAATACATCCTTGTTTATCAGTAACTATACATGTGTAATTACCATTCATTAATGGAGTAAGTGTTGATAATGTATCCCCAGTATTCCATGTATAACTGTATGGTGGTACTCCACCATTTACATTCACTATTAAATCAAGAATAGATTGATTTATCATGCCGGTTAATAAAGGAGGTTCATTAACAATATACGTTTCTATTGTAGTATTGCCATTAGAATCAGTAACAGTTACCGTGTAGTTTCCAGCGGAAATATTAAATATATTTTGAGTAGTTGTTCCATTAGACCACACAAAATTAAATGGTGGAGCTGTGCCAAAAACATCTAACATAATAAACCCATCAGAACCTCCATTACAACTTACATCTACTAATTTGTTTAAGTCAACCATGGCTGGTGAAATCAAAATACTACTGAGTGAATTACCTAAATAATAAACAATATCTCCATAAGAATTTCCCGCAGAATCTGTTTCAATTTCTACTAAACTCCAATTTACCGTAGAATCATTAGTCCTCCAACTATAACGACTCTCATTCCAAGATGTAGATCCACTATTAGGGTCCTGTATCCATTGAGATAAACCTGTTATCGTATCTGTTATCTTATATAAAGTATTATTAAACTCATAACTTGTTTCAAATACTCTTAATGCTTCAAAAGTTCCATTTGGAAGTTGAACATGACCCCATCCATCAACAATATATTTATCAGTATTTCCATAAGTTGATTTAATAGAATCAATAGTATAAGCGCCAGGAATTCCTACTAAAATAGAAGGAAGTGGGGGAGTTAGTAAGGTGTCCCATTGAAATATAACCTGAGTATTAGCGATTGTATCTAAATAATTTAAAGGCGTAGGTAATAACATCTTGCTGTAAGGATAAACCATTCCAACGTCAACATAACCAACAGCAGCAAGTCCATTTACCGATCTATTTAAATAATAATACGTAGCTGAATCAAGCTGCGAACAAATATTACTTAAAGGGAAGCTAGTTTGATATGGGGTTGTTAAAGGGTCAATAAATCCTAAAAGCATATCTGGTGTTCCTGCTAAATTTGCAAAATTCCAGTTTTGACCTGCTCCAGATGCTCCAATTGAAAAATTACCGAAATCTTCTGCAGTAATTACAGTATCACCAATGTTTGGGAGATTTGTACTTGTTACTATTATCTGTGAGTAAGATAAAAATGGCAGGAGTAAGATTAAATTAAATAGTTTTTTCATATCACTGATTTTTAGCAAAAATACGTTTTATTTATTCTAAAATTACTTTCTTCTCTACTGTTCCATCATCATAGATGTAAAAGAGCGGCATGTTCTTTGCCGGCTTAACTGTTCTTCCAAGAGCATCTTTTATCCCAATTAGCTGCCTATTTATATTTGGCATAACATTTGTTATACCACTAACAGGAGAATAAACATAAAACTCATATTCTGCTCTTCTTGGATTAAGTTTAATAGCATCATTATTTTCTGATCGAATATAAAATTTTATTTCCAGTCCGCTATATTGAAATGGGAGTGTTACTGAATAAATTCCATCATTAGCATTTATATCTCCATTTGTCCCATCATCTAACATTATAAAAGAATTAAATTTGGAATTATATTCACTTGTTGTAGTCATCAACTCTACAGTATTGGCATTAAACACTTCTGCTGTGACCAGATTATTCGTTAGCAATACATTATCAATTGTTGGGGAAACTAAAGAAATCTCTGGATGATTAAGTAAAAATTGTTTCCTCTCATTAACAGTACTCAATATGCCTCCAAAACCCCACCCTGTCCACAATGGATCTTCCACATTACTATAATAATCATTCATTGAAAAAGCTTTATTATAATCCTGTGCAGCAGCAGCATATGCTAAATTCTGTAAATTATCAATATTAGCACTTATTGCACTTGTATCTAATGACTCTTCAATTATAGTATTGATATGAGCCGTATATATTTTTCTGTAAAAAGGATTATTTAATAGTTTATATAATAGAGGTCTTTCATCAAATGGTGGTTGTGTTGTTCCACCTATCGGTCCCGTAAAATAAGGGTCAAATTCATAAACGTTTGATGGATTCCAATAATCAAAACCCATTATTGCTCCTACAAAACTATTATCCAAGTCCCATGGAATCATTTGGAATAAACCATCTTTAGTTTGATATAAATAATAATTATGTACATAATATGTGTTATAGCAATCTAGATTAGCTATTACTTGATTAACTGCAAAAGCCCAAAGTGCTCTATCTACATTTAAAACACTATCAATATTCTCAAAATCAGTATTAATAACCTTTATTAAATTAACTAACTCTTCCCATCCATAATCTGACTTCATATCATAACTATTATAATATAAAGTTGTATCATCTCCCAAATAACCCAAATTAGGAGACATTGCAGAAGGTGCATTAGCAGTATCACAGAATCTATCAATATTATCACATTTAAATAAGGGGCCTGATTTTTCATCAAAATGTTTTTTCAAAAATTGTTTATTAATAGATTCGTCATTGACATAAAGACCTAGATAATTTCCTTGAACATTTAGTTTTACTAAATTAGACTCTCCTGTTGGTAAATATCTTCTATAAATATTACTACTTACAATTTGCTTAACAAAGGTAGGGTCCATCCATGCATTAGCAAGCTTCATCTTATTATAATCCAATAACTGTTGCCCATCAATAAAATAATTCATATCAATATTATATGGCACTTTTGGACTTAAATTATCATTTGGGAGACAAAATGTTGAATTTCCTTTGTATCGCACACCAACACTATCATAAGTTGTTCCATTTAATGTTAGCATAGCTGGCAGTCTATTAGAAGGTGAGTAATACCAACTATCAACCAAATAACTATGATAAGATGGTAAATAGAATTCTAAATTAATAACCCTGAGCGAATCTTCATCAAAAAGACCTCCCTGGCTATCATATAAATCTTGAGGATTATACAAAATTTGTCCAAAGGAAAACAAAGGAAATATATAAAATATAACTATCACTTTTTTCATCTTACAAACTTACTCAATAATTTTCTAAAAAAGTTCTAAATAAGGGCCTAGATGTACAACAAAAATAAACCCAATCAGTTGAGTAGTTTTTTGCTTATTCAATAATTATATTTTGTCTTTAAAAAGCTGCATCAAAGGAAAAACCTAAAAAAAAAGTTATAATAACAAGAATAGGAAAAGAAGCATAACACACATTTATAAATGTTGCTATTGAAATGACAATTGCTAGTATTTTTTTATACTAAATAATAAAGAAAAAAATTTTAAAATACAAAGAGAAAAAGTCGGGGTAGCAGGACTAAATTCTACTAGATATGACAACTCAAAAGGTACCCGAATAGGTCCCTCGCTATTTTATACATCAAAATTATACTACAAACTTAAAAAAATAAATAGGTTTTCTGAGTAATACTTTATTTTTTAAAATATTTTATCGTAATGATATACTCTTATTCATAATAGTCATAACTAGATTCTATCGCATTATCTACAGAGTCCATACTTTTCATGATAATATCTTTCCAATCATCTGCATTAGACACCCAGCTTCTAGACGAAAAAGATACGCCATCACAAGCCTTATAAACAGCAGTAGTTACGTTCCAATACGATCTACAAACTTTATCAAGTGCTAGTAGAAATTTCTGCTCACATGCATCTTCTTTACTTAATTCTCTAGATATCCAAAAAAGTCTAGGACTTCTGACCATAATATAATATTTTTTTCCTTCTCTCATTAACTTTACGTCACCATCAGAATCAATTTCTGGCCTAAACCCTTCTTCAGTAAGATGGGTGATATATTCAACGCGTAATTCCTCTTTTTCTCTTTCTTCTTCACTACCATCTTGAGAAAAAACTGATGTAGCGGAAGAAAAGAAAATTAAAATCATGGTGATTCTAAAATAAGTATTCAATTTAAACATAATAAAAAAATTGGTTAATAATTAACAAAATTACAAAAAACATTAGACAATTGAAAATCCAGATAGCTATATCCACATTTCTATATTTAGCAAAGTTATTCCCTCTATAAAATTCACATAATTCAGAAGCATCTGTTGAACTTTCATACTGACAAGCTTGCCCAAACAAATTGTAGGACTAACAAAGTAATAATAGTAATAGTTTTTTCATACTACAATAATACAGAAAAATATTAGGAAATGTGAAAAGAAAAAAGTCGGGGTAGCAGGATTACAACCTAACACCTATTTACATGATTACAGTAATTTATAAAGCTAAAATTTGCACCACTTTTTGCACCGCTAACCAATCTACTAAAACAAACTTAAAAAAATACTTTAGAACTTATTTTTCTTAGTTATTAAATTAATATAACGTGATACAGAGATCGTATGTGGAAAGATATTAGGATTGTCAGAATTAAATAAATTAAAATTATATCCATACGTTAAACTATAAATAGAAGTATGATCTCCATTAATTGAATATCCTCTACCTCTTTTATTAAAATAAAGCAATAAATTAGTAGAGAGAGATACTTCTGGAGTTATATAATAACTCATCTTATCATCATCAAAAAATATAGAAGATTTTAATCCAGAAGTTAGTGATTTTTGACCTGAACTAACACATAAACTTACTCCATCTGTTTTATAATCTTCTATTCCTTTATGAAAATTTAATTTTAACATATATTCTCGTACATCATTTTGAGTAGCATGGTATGCAATTCCAAGATCTAAGATAGGTTTAGTAGATATTTGAGATACTCCAATATTAATTCCTAAATCCTGTTTATGAGGCTTTAATCGTGTAATAAAATCTTTCCATGTTGGATTAGCATACATAAATACAGAATTTGTTTTATATTCAGAAAAATGTATGAAAGAAGCCCCTCCAACTCTATAAAAGTCTTCATTTAAGATGTTCCTTCTATGTCCAGGACTTTTTAATAATCCCATACTAATAGAAAGACCATCTCTTGAACCATAGCTACAATTTTCACCAGTAAATCTAGTACTTAGAGGTTTTACTATTGCAGTCCTGGCATTAAAAAATCTATGCCCTGTATGACCTGAAATTCCTGAATATATTGAATGTAAATATGAGGAAACAAATAAGTTAAAATTTGGTTTTAATTTATGTTGGTCTGGAATATGATTATGTAATGCATTTATTAAAACTTTATTCTTATTAGATGAATCTTGACTTTCCACATATATAGAAGAAAATTTCAGAGGGTATTGACGAGCTAAATTTTGAAAACGAATAGACTCTCTTATACGTTTTGGCATATAAAAATGCAAATAAGCTGTATTAGACTTTCTCCATTCCTTCTTTGTCCAGTACTGTTTACCATCATCAGTCAAATCAACTTCCTGAGCATGAGAATAGGCAAAAACAAAACATAATACAATAAATAATGATCTTTTCACAATGCAAAATTACAGAAAATTTATGGGAAATATGAAGAAAAAGAAGTCGGGGTAGCAGTATTACAACCAACACTTATTTTACTTGATTACAGCAAGATTTTAAATTAAAATTTGCACTACTTTTTGCACCGCTAACCAATCTAATAAAACAAAACTAAAAAATTTATTTGGTTTTCATATTAATCAGTTATTTTTGAAAATAATTTAATATATATATATAATGGAAGAAGTATTAATACTATCTCAGATTATAGTTTCAATTTCTGTGATTATTGTTTGGGTATTTAGAAGAGATAATATTATAGTTGAATTTGAGGAATATGGTATTTCAGATACTATTAGGGATATAGTTGGTGCATTAAAGATATCTCTTGCAACAATTCTAATTTTAGGAATTTGGTATAATGAATTTTTATTTTCATCGTCTTTGGCTATGGCATTTTTAATGATTTGCGCTCAATATTTTCATGTTAAGGTGAGCAATCCATTTAACAAGTTTATTCCGTCTCTTTGCCTTCTTATATTATGCTTATTTATAGCCACAAAGAATCTTCCACTAATTTAGTTAATGAGCTTTACTTTAATAATCTTACTTTTCTCAGCAATTTCTTTTCTCTATTATGGATTAAGTTCATTTTATTCTGATAGAATGATTCTTGAATATGGGAGATGGGGTTATAGTAAATTTAGAAAAATAATAGCATCACTACAATTTCTAGGAGGTCTTGGATTATTAATTGGAATCTATTTATCTTTATTATTAACTATAGTATCTGCTTTATTAACACTCATGATGATTATTGCTATTTTTGTAAGACTCAGAATTAAAGATAATATAACTAATATTCTTCCTGCAATTTTATATGCAATTTTAAATTTTATTATTTTTTACAACTCATTAATTTTTTGAGAATATTTTGGTTTGATGAACATAGGTAAGCAAAGTAATATAAGTAGTAGTTTTTTCATCTTGGTTTATTGTTAATCAATTATTTTAATGTTTGTAAAATTTAGAGGGTATTTAAAGATTACCAATCCAAGACAATATTAAGTAAAAAAGGTATAAGCCAATAATAAGAATACCTATTAATAGAAATAAACCGACATTTAGCAGTGTCCTTGTAACAGTTTTTGATGTTTGATTAGATGTTTTACTTCCCTTAAATTTTTGACAATCTATACATTGACATAAGTTAATATCAAAACCCATACTTTCCATTCTTTGATGATACTGTACTGTTGTTTCAGATTGGAGGCTATCTTGTTTTGTAATTAACGTATCATTTGTAGGGAAAGATGCATAGGTAATCGTATTTAAAGAGAAAAAACAAAGTAATATAAGTAGTAGTTTTTTCATACTACAATAATATAAAAAATTATGAGAAATTTTGAGGAGAAAAAAGTCCGGGTACGAGGATTATAAACTCTACCCTTTTCACTAAATTACAGCAAGCTTTAAACTAAAATTCGCACCACTTTTTGCACCGCTAAACAATCTACTAAAACAGACTTAAGAAATTAATTTAATTATCTGATCAATCTCTTATTTTATAAAATAATTATTCTACAACTATTCTTTTCTCTACCGCTCCATCATCGTAGATGAAAAAGAGAGGTTGATTAGTTTGTTTTGTTTCTCTTCCTAATAGGTCTGTTACTTTAAGAAGTTCTTTGTTTGTAGTGTGTTCTTGTATTGATGTTGTGCCACTACAGTTTTCACTAAAATAATGTTGAGGGTCTATATTGCCATTTGATACTGTCCAATTAAAGTTTGACCAAGTTGTGTCATCTACGTTAATACAGCTAAGATTAGGATTTTGACTCATTATAACATAAGTCATAT
>Ga0315315_10002029_pt1 | contig 18565 bp, 11 predicted proteins | sample M140m3416metaG_FD_203699 | JGI IMG/M metagenome (GOLD analysis project Ga0315315, IMG submission 203699) | Ammonia-oxidizing marine archaeal communities from Monterey Bay, California, United States - M1 40m 3416 | ecosystem: Environmental > Aquatic > Marine > Intertidal zone | place: USA... | reverse complement strand
AAGATTTTGATGCAGTTGCTGCAGCGCTTGGTTTAGTTCCAGGAGAGGCGGCTGCTATTTTAGCAAATAATGTTAGACCAATGTGGTTTGATGAGATGTCTAGAACAACTCAGGAAATGAGTTCAAATGTTGTTGAATTCCAACTTAAATCAGATACTGATGATCAACTTCAATGGGTTGCAGGTGTTTTCTACATGGATGAAGATAATTCTTCTAGATACGATGTAGAACAGCCATTTAATGGGGTTACTATGAGACCTTATGCTGCTTCTTATTACCAACCAAATAGAACTGTTGAATCAATGGCTATTTTTGGACAGGTAGATTATGCAGTTGATGATAGATTAAATGTAACTTTTGGATATAGACATACTTGGGATGAGAAGCAAGATGTTGGAGGCAAAACAATTATTACCCATGGATATTATGTAAATCCTAATATGTATTGTGCTGATGCTGCCGATTGTTTTTGGTTTGAAAGTTATGACTTTGTTGGTAACACTCGACTTGTAAGCGATGGCGGAGGTAATTTAACTTTTGTAGACTGGTCTGTATATAACGGAGTATATCAATCTGATGATTTAGGTATGAATGATGGAATTTATAATCCTAATTTCTTAAATATGCCTGCTCAAGCTGATAATAGCTATGCTGCTGAATGGGATGCTGGTACTTATAAATTAGGCTTTGATTATATTGTTAATGATGATTTATTTGTTTATGGATCTTTAGCAACTGGTTTTAAAGCTGGAGGTTTTGGAGATAATGTCGATAGAGGAGATGGGGTATTTATTAATTTCCCATACGAACCTGAAGATAACACTACATTTGAACTAGGGTTTAAAGCTTCATTCCTTGATGGAGATCTTAAGCTTCTTGGTAATGCTTTTGTTTCTGAGTATGAAAACATGCAAAGAACAATGTTTGGCTTCGTTGGTTACGATCAAAATAACGGAAATGCTATATATACTCTAATGACTAAAAACTTAGCAGAAACTACCATTCAAGGACTTGAATTAGAATTTGATTGGACCGCTTGGGAAAATGGAAGAGTTTATGGTTGGGTTGCTGCCTTAGATGCTCCACAACCTGGGGGATCTGAAGAATTTGCTGATGGTTATCTATGTCTTGAGAGAGCTTTGTTGGGTCAGGACACATGTGCAGCTGCTGGGGATCATAATCTAAGTGGTAAAAATTTAATGTGGTCTCCTGAAGTATCAGCTACTCTTAATGTAGAACATACTTTTTACCCAGTTTCTGGTTGGTTTGTAAGACCATCATTAAGCATAAGCCATGTTGGAGAAATGTTCTTTAACGAGACTAACTATGCTGTTGCCCCATTCCATAGTGGGCAAGAAGCTAGAACTACTGCAAATGCTGCGGTAACTCTTGTAAATGAAACAGAAGCATGGGGATTAGAATTTTATGTATTTAACTTAACCGATGAGTTAATTAAAACAGATTCTTTTGCTGGAAATGCTGGGTATGTAAGAGCTATGTATGCTCCACCAAGAGCATTTGGCTTTAGATTCCAAAAAGATTTCTAGGATACAACTAGATATAAAAAAGAGGGTTTTATGCCCTCTTTTTTTTGTTTCACATTTTGATGTTAAAATTGTATTTATGAAAAATATTTTAAAACCAGCTATAACTATTTGTGCATTACTTATTATCTCAGCTTGTGGAGGTGGTGGAGGAGGTGGTCCAGCATTTTCTATAACTGCTAACTCTCAAAGCTTTTCTACTAATGAGGATGAAATCTACATAGGAAACTTGAGCGCTTCTACATCAAGTGCTGCAACTGTCACTTTTCAGAAAACTTCTGGCCCTAGCTTTGGAGCTATCAATTTAAGCCAGGATGGAAATTTTACATATAATCCTCAAGCAGAATTTAGCGGTAATGACTCTTTTCAATTTACAGCTACTGCTGTTGAAAACTCAACTGTTTCAAATCCAGCAACCGTTTCAATTACTATTAACAATGTTAATGATTCACCCGTTGTCCAACTTACTAGTCCACCAGAAGCCTGGGCAGGTAATTCAGATATTTTAATGCCTGAAAATTCTATCTTTGAATTTACTGTAGATGATCCAGATAATGAATTTTCTGAAATTACTTACACTGCAAGCATTGGCGATGAAAGTTTACCCGTCCCTGTAATAGGTGTCTCAGAATCAGGTGCTAATACAATAGCCATAGATTTTACTGGCGTTGCAAGTGCTGGTTTTAAAGAAGTAACAATTTTTGCAAATGATGGTAATTCTTCAGGAGAATCATCATTCGAAGCAATAATTCCCTCAAATATAACTCTTACCGAAAACTATAGAACTTATGTGGTTAGCGGAACCAAGAAGCAAAACATGCAACCAGGAACAACATATTTGATTGTTGCAGACTCAGTTACAGATATAGAAGATTTTAGAAATAGACTTGGACAAACAACTTATAACCTAATTAAAAGAATTAATGAGGGAAGTTTTGTAGAAGAGTATTTTAATATTCTGGCGGTAGAGCCAATTCTTTTAGATGGTACTGATTCTTTCGTTGGTCTTTATACAGGTTGCTTAGACTGGGATACATCAATATATTGCTGGGATTGGGATGTTTTAGATGCAAACGTAGCTTCAGCTTTTCCAGAAGGTCCTTTACCAGACACTATTTCTATTCTTGCTGGTTTTTATGGAAGAGGAGTAGCAAGAGGTTATGTTAATGCTCAACCTTTAGGTGGTTCAACTTCCTATATTGCTATGCATGAGCTTGGCCACAGTCACGCTAACCTTGGAGATGAATACATTACAAGTGATGACAGAGGTTTTGATATGAGTATTTATGCTGACTCATCACCTAATACAACTACAAATAATGATCCCTATAATGTTAAATGGTCTCATTGGATACAAGATAAAACCAATGTACCTGGTTATACCTCTGGAGCATCAAATTCTGGAGTAGGGCTTTTTTTAGGTACGTATTATTCTTCAGATGCGTCATGGAGACCTGAAGACTATAACGTAATGTATGGAGGTGACTATAATGGGGGATGGGGAGTTCCTGAAAATTTCATTTCTCAGTATGGCCCTATTAATACAGAAGCATTTGTTGCTCAAACTATTTCTAATCAATGTTTTAATCAATATGATAATTATGATAGTTGCCCTAACGTCTGGGATAGTATTTATTTAGTTGATGCTGATGGGGCTGAAACAGGCATTGATAATCTGCAACAAGATGCTGGTTATACTTCAATAAAATACAATCTTGATGATGTTGAATTTAATACAAATAATATCCAACTTAATTGGTACATTAATGGAGTCATTCAGGAGGATCTTGTTAATCAAACTGAAGTTATATTTACAAAGCCTGAAAATGGCGGAGTAATGGAGTATTCATATAAAGCAATTGATACTTTAGGGTATATGACAGCTCCTGATGATATATTGGTAGACTCAGACAATTATGAAGGATTTTTTAATAGTGATTATTATTGGAATACTTCTATAGACTGGTCTGGTAGTTATGAAGCAAATCCAACAAATAAATCTGATTATGCTATAGGTTATATAGATGGAACTACTGGCGGCACGATTGGAATCAATTGGAGTAATTTATGACAATAGTTAAACAAATTCTTTTATCATCACTCATTTTTATTCCAGGCTTTATTATTGCTGAAGATAACGACATTCCGGGCAAGCACCAAATCTTGAAAGAAACTAGAGAAATTAAGAATGATAGTAAATTTCATCAAATAAAACTTTATTTTAAAGATGGTGTTTTTGAATTTAAATCAGTTGAATATAATAAACTGATACCTAGTTATCGTTTTAAAAAAGATCCTATAGAAATAGAGACCTATGAAGCAATATTCCTAGACACTAAAGGTAAGCAGCTTTATAAAGTAAATATTGGCAATCCACTTTTAGTTAAAGCTCAACATATTGGGTATGAGGATAGTGAATTTTTCTATGGTTATGATGATCAAGCAAACTTTTATGTGCCTTATCCTAAGAATATTGAGCCGACATCTATAGTGATGTATAAAGTTTTTTTGAATACAAAAGATCAATTACAAACGGTCGCAATTAAGTAACATATGGCAAAGATACTATTTTATTTAATAGTTTTATTCCCTATCTTTACCCATGCTGGCCCTAGGGCTGAATACTTACAGAGTGAATTAGATACTTATGTTCATAGTGATGATGCATCCTTTAACTATGTAATTAAACAAGTTAAAGAATTTGACGAATATTTTATTTATTCAATCAAAATGAATTCTCAAAATTTTCTTCAAAAGAAAGATGTTAATCAAACAACATGGTCGCACTGGCTTACAGTTATAGAGCCAAAAGAAGTAAAGGTTGAAACTTCTTTATTAGTTATTGGTGCTGGAGATACAAATGATCCTTTGCCCAAAACACAAAATGAATTGATTCAATTGGCTTTAACTTCTAACTCTATAGTGAGTGAATTAAGAGCAATTCCAAATCAGCCATTAAAATTTTCTGATGAAAGTTTTCCCAGGTGGGAAGATGCAATAATTGCTTATACATGGAATAAATTTTTTTTGACAGGGGACTCGCGATGGCCTGCAAGGATGGCAATGACCAAGAGCGCTATTGCAGCCATGGATACTATCCAAATAGTTTTTAAAAAGAACAATATAAAAGACTTTGTTATAACCGGTGCTTCTAAAAGAGGATGGACTACATGGACTACTGCAGCAACGGATAGCAGAGTTATTGCAATAATACCGCTGGTTATTGATATGTTAAATATTAAACCATCTTTTGAACATCATTGGCAGGCTTATGGATTCTGGGCTCCAGCTGTTCAGGATTATGTTGATATAAATATTATGGATTGGTGGGGATCACTAGAGTCTGAGGCTCTTTTTAAGATAGTAGATCCTTTTAGTTACAAAGATAGATATCAGTTTCCTAAATATATTATTAATGCTGCCGGAGATGAATTTTTTATACCAACTTCTTCACAATTCTATTATGGCCAACTGCCTGGAGAAAAACACATAAGATATGTTCCAAATGTTGGTCATAGTCTCAATGGTTCGTATATTTTAGAGTCAATTTTATCTTTTTATATGAGCATTTTAAATAAAACTTCTAGACCAAAATATAACTTTAATTTTCTTGAAAATGGTCAGATTGAATTCATTTCTGAAAATCAGCCAACAGCAGTAAAAATTTGGTGGGCTGATAACTCTAGCGCAAGAGATTTTAGGATTGATGTGATAGGGAAGAGCTGGAAATCAGAACTAATTACGATCAATTCTGAAGGTAAATACGTATCATCTATTGAAGGCCCAAATAAAGGATGGAGAGCATATTTTCTAGAAGCTCAATACAACACCTCTAGTTCAATTCCTTTTGTTGTAACAAGTGAGGTTAAAGTGTCTCCTGATATATTGCCATTTGAATATATTGATCCAATTAACCCAAAAGGCTTTCTTTCTAAAAATCTAGAGTAAAAATTTCTTATCTTTACGTCAGGTTTCTAATGATAGATAATACTGCTCCAGACTATATCAAATATGGTTAATAATGCGGGAATAGCTCAGCTGGTAGAGCGCAACCTTGCCAAGGTTGAGGTCGCGAGTTCGAACCTCGTTTCCCGCTCCAATTTACATACTTTGACTGAATAAAAATTTCTATTTACTATCAAGTCTATGAATAAGATCTTTAGTCTTTTTTTAATTTCTTTTACTCTATTAGCTCATAATGAAGAAGATCCATTTAATGCATTTATCCATATAGATTTACCCAATTCAGGACTTTTAGTAAATATAGGTATTAAAGACAATATAGATGTAAAGGGTATGATCACATCTGCAGGCTCATTGGCTCTATCTAATAACTATCCTAGTAGAGATGCTTTTTTAATCTCAAAATTAAAGTCATCAAATTACCATATCTATGGAAAAACAAATTTATCAGAATGGGCTAATTTTAGATCATTCAATTCGGTAAGTGGCTGGTCAAGTTTTGGAGGCCAAACTGTTAATCCGCATGGAAAAAATAGAAATCCTTGTGGCTCAAGCTCAGGCTCAGCTGTTGCTGTTGCTAGCGGCATTTTAGATATTGCTATTGGAACTGAAACAAATGGATCAATATCTTGCCCAGCCTCAGTAAATGGAATTGTTGGGATGAAGCCATCCGTTGGCTTGGTTAGCAGAAGTGGCATAGTGCCAATCTCCTCAACTCAAGATACTGCAGGCCCTATGGGTAAGACGGTGATGATAGTAGCTAAAACATTAGAGGTTATTGCAGGGGAAGATCCATTAGATGCATCAACCCTTAATATACCTAATAATTTTGACTTTAATCTTTCAAAGAATTTAAACAAAAACTCTTTAAAAAATAAACGCTTTGGATTATTAGACTCAGGATCAGATGATGAAGAGGGCCAAAAACTTTTAAATAAAATAACTAAAGTTATTACATCTCGTGGTGGTGATGTTGTCGAAATAGAAGATAAAAGAGTCTACCCAGGTGAAGAGGAGTTTTTCTTATTATTATATGAATTTGAAAGAGACTTAGAACTTTATCTTGGTGATACTAATACCCCATATAAAAATCTAAAAGATCTTATTACTTTTAATATCGTTAATGAAGACTCAGTTATGCCTTATTTTAAACAAGAAATATTTGAGGCCAGTATTGAGGCCTCTTTAGATGATGATAAATACATCGAAGTTCTTGCTACTCTTGAAAAAGTTAAAGAAGATTTTGATTCATTGCTTGGTGCATATAACTTAGATGCATTTGTTGGCCTCACCAGAAATCCAGCATGGGTTACTGACTATGAAATGGGTGATGGTGGAGCTATGGAAGAGCAAAGAAGTTGGGGCAATGGTGGCTTTGCCGCTATAGCAGGTTATCCTCACATAACATTACCTTTAGGTAAAGTTGAAGGTTTGCCTGTTGGAGTTTCTTTTATAGGTACCAAATGGTCTGACAAGTCACTGCTTGAATATGCGGCTTCTTTTGAAAGAGCAAATAAATAAACTTATTTATCTTTTAAAATTTCTCTAGCAGCATTCTTTCCAGGCAAACCGGTAACACCTCCACCAGGATGCGTACCTGACCCACACATATATAAGGATTTAAGAGGCCCTCTATAGTCTCCGTAGTTTAATAGAGGTCTCGCAGCCCACATTTGATCTAAAGTCATATGACCATGCATGATATCTCCTCCAATAAGCCCAAATTTTTCTTCTAAATCAAGTGGAGATAAAATCATAGTTCCTTCAATAGAGTTCTTAAAATTTGGAGCATATGCATTTACAGTATCAATAATGCATTCAGCGGCATCAAGGCGAGCATCATGCCAAGAAACACCATTTTTTAATGTAGGAGAAAATTGCTGACAAAACAATGAGGCAACATGCTTACCTGCTGGAGCTAGGCTATCATCTAAAGTTGATGGTATAAGCATCTCAACAATTGGCTGTTTGGACCACCCATAATTTTTAGCATCAATAAACGCTTGATCCATATAATCTAAAGTTGGAGCTATAACAATTCCACATTGATGGTGCTCGCCAACGTCTTTACCAGGCAGTGATGTAAAATCAGGAAGTTCTGACAAAGCTACATTCATCCTAAAAGTTCCTGAACCTGATTTATAACCATCCATGCTTCTATTAAATTCTTCATCTAAATCATTTTGATCAATTAATTTTTTGTATAGAAGAGTTGGATTTAAATTAGATACAACTTTTGATGCATTAATAACATCACCATTCTCTAATTGAATACCTGTAACTCTTTTACTATCAACCATAACTTTTTTAACTGGCGCATTAGTGGTTATGTTTACTCCAACATCCATACATGCTTGTTGCATAGCTTGAGTGATAGCACCCATTCCACCTATAGCATGACCCCATGCTCCTTTCTCGCCATCAACTTCTCCAAAAACATGATGCAGTAGCACATAAGCAGAGCCTGGAGTATCAGGGCTAGCATAGTTACCAACAATGGCATCAAAACCAAAAGCTGCTTTAATATGCTCGTTTTCAAACCATGAATCTAAGAAAGATCGAGCGCTTTTTGTAAAAAGATCATAAACATCTTTGTGGACCTGATTACCTTTTTTTATAATTGGCCAAGCTTGTAACGCTGCACCCATAAGTGCTTTAATGCCCTGTTTTGGATTTGGGGGTGTTTTAATTGATAGGTCCCTAAGAACATCTGCTACCGCCTCAATGCGGTCATAGTAATCTGGAAGCCTGTTAGCATCTCTTTCTGAAAATTTTCTAAACTCAACTTGAGTTTTTTCTAGACCACCACCCAATTTTAGATAATTAGTATTATCAATAGGTAAAAAATTAGAGATAGGCCTTTTTACAATACTTAAACCATATTCTTTCAAATTCATATCACTTATAACCTGGGGATTAAGGAGGCTAACAGTGTAACTTGCTACTGAATTTCTAAAACCTGGATGAAATTCTTCTGTAACAGCAGCGCCACCAACAATATGTCTTCGCTCAAAGATATGAACATTTAGTCCAGCCTTAGCAAGATAATAGGCACATACTAATCCGTTGTGACCTGCGCCAATAATTAATGCATCAATTTTTTTATCTTCCATCTCGTAATTATTATAATTTAAATACCTTTGAAGTATATTTAGTTTTAACACAGACTTAGCTTGTATATAATTCTTTTATGAATATTTTTACAAAGCTTGTTTCATTATTAAAATCTGAAACAGAAATGGTTCCAAATCCTATAGATGATTCAGCGAGAGTTAAATATGGAAGCCTTCATGTCTCCAAACAGCTTGATACATTTTTAAGAGAAGAGGTTGTTAATGGCATTAATATTCAACCAAGCCTGTTTTGGAAATCACTTGAATCAATTTTAGATACTTTTGGGCCTAAAAATATTGAACTCTTGGCAAAAAGAGAATCATTACAAAAACAAATTGATAATTGGCATCTAGAAAGAAAAGGGCAAGAACATAATGCACTTGAATACAAGAACTTTCTAAAAGAAATAGGTTACTTGCTTGAAGAGGGTGATGATTTTTCTATTGAAACTTCTGATGTAGACCCTGAGATCAAAACCATTGCAGGACCCCAACTAGTTGTACCTGTTTCTAATGCTAGATTTGCCTTAAATGCTGCTAATGCTCGCTGGGGAAGTCTCTACGATGCGTTATATGGGACTGATGTTATATCTGAAGAGGATGGCGCTGAAAGAGTCGGAGGCTATAACCCGGAAAGAGGAAATAAAGTTATTGCTTTTGCTAAAAACTTTTTAAATGAGACAGTGCCGCTTAAAGACGGGTCCTATGAAGATGCAATTAGTTTTATGATTTTAGGTGAAAGCCTGCAAGTTGAGTTATCTGATGGCACGAGATCAGAATTAAAAAATACTAATCAATATATAGGTTTTGCAGGGGATATTAGTAATCCAACAGGTATTTTATTAAAAAATAATAATTTACATCTTGAGATTCAAATTGATAAAGATCACAACATAGGAATGGAAGATCCTGCTGGTATTAAAGATGTGTTAGTAGAATCTGCTATTACTACCATTCAAGATTGCGAGGATTCAGTAGCAGCTGTTGATGCAGCTGACAAAGTTGTTGTTTATAGAAATTGGTTAGGCCTTATGAAAGGCGATTTAAAAGAGACTTTTATTAAAGGAGGATCCGAAATGACTCGATCCCTTAACTCGGATAGAAGCTACACAAGCAAAGACAATAAAAAATTAAATCTACCAGGAAGAAGCTTAATGCTGGTTAGAAATGTAGGTCATCTCATGACTAATCCAGCAGTACTTGATAAAAATGGTAATGAGATTCCTGAAGGAATTCTTGATGCTATGTTTACTATTTGTATATCTAAACATGATCTCGAAAGATCGGGTGATTATTCTAATTCAAGAAAAGGTAGTATTTATATAGTTAAGCCAAAAATGCATGGTCCTAAAGAAGTTAAATTTACTTGTGATCTCTTTGCAGCAGTTGAAAAAGAATTAAGCATCAAACCTCTAAGTGTAAAAATTGGGATTATGGATGAAGAGAGAAGGACTACAGTAAATTTAAAGGAATGTATCAGAATAGCCAAAGATAGAGTTATTTTTATCAATACTGGATTTTTAGATAGAACCGGAGATGAGATACATACAAGCATGGAAGCTGGTCCAATGATCCCAAAAGCTGAAATGAAACAGCAACCATGGATTTCTGCTTATGAAGACTGGAACGTTGATACTGGATTACAAACAGGATTTAAAGGTAAGGCACAAATAGGTAAGGGTATGTGGGCAATGCCTGATGAAATGCTAGAAATGTATAACACTAAAGCAATGCATCCTAGTGCTGGGGCTAATTGTGCTTGGGTTCCTTCTCCAACTGCTGCATCACTTCATGTTATTCATTATCATCAAATACTTGTTTCAAGCGAACAAGAATCAATAGCTTCAAGGCCTAAAGCTAGTCTTGATGACATTCTTACTATTCCTGTTATGTCAGATCCAGGGACCTTATCAGCAGAGGACATTCAAACAGAATTAGATAATAATGTTCAAGGCATTTTAGGCTATGTTGTTAGATGGATTGATAGCGGTGTTGGTTGTTCAAAAGTTCCAGATATTAACAATGTTGGATTAATGGAAGACAGAGCTACTTGCAGGATATCAAGTCAACATATTGCTAATTGGTTGCATCATGATTTATGTTCAAAAGATCAAGTTATAGAGACAATGAAAAAAATGGCTGTCATTGTTGATGAGCAAAATGCCAGTGATAGTACCTATAAGAATATGGCGCCTAGTTTTGATGGGGCTGCATTTATAGCTGCTTGTGATCTTGCTGTCGAAGGAAGAACGCAACCAAGTGGTTATACAGAGCCCATACTTCATTCAAAGAGATTAGAGTTCAAGGCTTAATATGAAGGGTTACTGGGTAGCAAGATGTCATATTACCAATGGAGATGAGTATTCGAAATACGCTGCTTTAGCTGGTCCAATTATAGAAAGCTTTGGTGGAATCTTTCTTGTACGCGGTGGGAATCAGCTAGAGGTAGAAGGTGGAATATATGAAAGAACCGTTCTTGTAGAATTTAAAAACATACAAACAGCCGAAGAATGCTATAAATCAGAAGCTTATCAAGAAGCTCTTAAAAATCATGTTACAAATTCAGCAATCAGACATGTCGTCTTAGTAGAGGGCGTCTAAAACTATTAATAGAAACTAATCTTATATTTATTATTTTTCTAGTTAACTAATGTAACATGCTCTAATTATGAACTTTACTAGAACTAAAATAATATGCACAGTCGGTCCCTCAACTCAAAGCATAGCTACCCTTAGAAAACTTCACAAAGAAGGGATGAATGTTGTGAGAATTAATATGTCTCATGCAAATCACAAATCTGCTTTATCAACTATTACTAAAGTAAATAAAATTAACTCTAGCTTAAAAGAAGGAGCAACTCCCATTGCAGTTCTATTAGATACCCAAGGTCCAGAAATTAGAACAGGCGACACCACAATGCCGCTTGACCTTGTCACGGGCGATGAAGTAAAACTAACAGTGAGAGATCAAGTTGATGTTGAAACATCTTCGATACAAATAAATTACAAGGATTTAATTAGTAGCGTAACATCTGGATCAAAGATAACTGTAGATAATGGACTTATAAATTTTGAAGTCCTCTCAAAAGACGAAGATACTTTATTATGTAAAGTATTAGATGGTGGAAAACTTGGAAGTAAAAGGCATGTAAATTTACCTGGTGTTAGAGTTAATCTGCCTTCTATTACCGCAAAAGATTTAAAGGATATTGATTTTGGTATAAAAAACAAAGCTGATTTTATTGCTCTTTCTTTTGTAAGAGACCCTGAAGATCTAGAAAACCTTAGAAGTATTCTAAAAAAGAACTCATCTTCTGCAAAAATAATTGCCAAGATTGAGAATCAAGAAGGTTTAGATAATATCCATGAAATATGTCAAGCCTCTGATGGTGTTATGGTTGCAAGAGGTGATTTAGGTATTGAAACTAATTTAGCTGATCTACCAAACATCCAAAGAAGAATTATGTATGCGTGTGCTAAATGGGGCAAACGCTCAATAGTGGCAACGCATTTGCTTGAGTCTATGATTGAGAACCCAACTCCAACTCGAGCTGAAGTTACTGATATTGCTAATGCGATTTATGAGGGTTCCGATGCAATAATGCTTTCAGGTGAGACAAGTATCGGTAAATACCCTATAGAGTGTGTTAGATTTCTTAAATCAATTTCATATAGAACTGAAAAATTTAAAACCTTAGGTTATGAAGACAACTTAACAACCGACTCTGATTGGCAGCATCTTGGTGTTGCTGCAAATCAGCTAGCTCAATCTATCAATGCAGATGGGATTATTGCTATAACAAGAACTGGCTATACTGCTAATGTAGTTTCAAATTCCAAACCTTTTGAAATGCCGATTTTTTGTTTTACAAGCAATCAATCTACATTCAGGAGTCTTTCACTTGTTGGATCTACTCATGCTCATTTTCTGAAGAGCATTTCAAATCATGACAAAACTGTTAAATTGATAACTCAAAAACTTAAAAGCTATTATCCTGATAAAAAAAATCTTAAATTTGTAATGATTTCAGGTATTTTTTCAGAAAAACACTCAGAAGCAATTCAGGTTATTAATATTTAATTTATTTTTTTTACAGACTCTCTAAATATTAGTTCAGAACCAAAAACTTTATTTACATCCTTTTTTTCAGATTTATTTGAAATATTATCTATAAGTATTTGAGCTGCAAATGAAGCCATTTCCTTAATAGGTTGAGCAATCGTTGTAATGGATGGCCAGGCCTGACTAGCAGTAGGGGAGTTGTCAAATCCTACCAATGAAATGTCATTTGGTATATTTATTTTGGCTTTATGAGCAGCCTTCATTACGCCTGCAGCCATAGCGTCATTTGATGCAAATATTGCAGTTACTTTTGATGTACCTTTTTTTAAAAGCTGTTTAGCAGCAATTTCTCCAGAATCAAAAGAGAAATCGCCCTCTGTAATATTATCTTCGTTAACTGCAATATTGTTATCAGTTAGGGCGCTAAGATATCCATCTAATCTATGCTGGGTTGCACCATGCCCCTTGTGACCTTTTATAAAACCAATTTTTGAATGTCCTTTCTTAATGAGATGGCATGTCATGTTGTAGGTAGCCTTAAAATCATCTGATGAAACACATAATGGATTTGAAGTTAATAATCCTGGCGATACAACGCATAAAGGAATCTCTAACTGAAGATTTTTTACCAATTGTTTCATATCGCTTATAGGGGGTGTAAGAATAAGTCCGTCAAGATTTGTTCTTTTAGCAAATTCTATTAATTTATCTGTAAGACCTTGCTCTTGGTGATTACATGGAAACAGAACAACGCTAAATCTATTCTTGGCGCATGTTTCTAAAACGCCTGACTGAATATCCGATAAATAAAATTTATCGGGATTATCGTAAACCAAGCCTATTAAAAAAGATTTTTTAGATCTTAAGCCTTGTGCAGCTTTATTTGGATTGTAGTCTAATGCTTTTATGGACTTTAAGACTTTAGATTTAGTAGTTTTAGAAACACCATATTCATTATTTATAACTCTTGAAACTGTTTTAATTGAAACCAGTGAATGACTCGCTACATCTTTAATGGTCGCTTTCTTATTTTCCATACTCAATATCATACAAGAATTATCACTTTCCAAAAAAGCTTTACTGCATATATTTTTTTAAGCTTCACTATCTCTTAATATTTATAAATTTGATACAATGACAACGATATCTGTTCTAAATTGGGAGAGGTGATATATGTTATTTAATACACTGGATTTAACTATAGTTGCAATTTATTGCATAGGAATTATTGGTCTTGCCACATACGTCTCTAGACAATCTTCAGGTCACGAAAGAAGTGCCGAAGATTATTTTCTAGCTGGAAGATCATTACCATGGTGGGCCATTGGAGCTTCGTTGATTGCTGCCAATATTTCTGCCGAACAGATTATAGGCATGTCAGGCCAGGGTTTTGTTGTCGGAATGGCGATAGCCACATATGAACTTACTGCAGCAATAGCATTAATTGTAATGGCAAAATTTTTTCTACCACTGTTTTTAGAAAAAAAGATTTATACCATGCCTCAATTTCTTGAACAAAGGTTTGATAAAAGAGTAAGTTTAGTTCTTTCATTTTTCTGGTTAGCAATTTATATATTTATTAATCTAACCTCTGTGTTATGGCTGGGCTCATTAGCAATAAATGCGCTTACAGGAATTGATTTATTTTATGGATTGGTTTTATTGGCTGGATTATCTTTAGCTTATTCACTTTGGGGTGGATTAAAAGCTGTAGCCTTAACAGATATTATTCAAGTTGTTTTATTAATTTTTGGCGGGCTTGCAGTTTCATATATAGCTTTGACAACTATTGGAGATGGCAAATTATTTTCTGGTCTAGTTATTGTATATAACGAAGTTCCTGAAAAATTTGACATGATTCTTTCAACTGACAATCCTGCATACAGTGATTTACCTGGTGTCTGGGTTCTTATTGGTGGATTATGGATTGCCCACTTTGCTTACTGGGGTTTTAATCAATATATCACTCAAAGAGCTCTAGGAGCAAAATCTTTACCAGAAGCACAAAAAGGCGTTATGTTTGCAGCATATTTAAAACTTCTAATGCCTTTGGTAATTGTTCTGCCTGGGATATGTGCAGCAGTTCTGTATCCTGCTTTAGAAAAATCAGATCAAGCATATCCAACTATGATGGCTTTATTGCCTCATGGACTACTTGGACTAACATTTGCTGCTCTTATTGCAGCCATTGTTTCATCTTTAGCTTCAATGACTAATAGTATTAGTACTATTTTCACAATGGATGTATATAGAAGTTTTGCAAAAACTGAAGCTTCGCAAGGAAAATTAATTACTATTGGAAGAAGTGCTGCATTTATTTCATTATTTATAGCAGTTTTTGTGGCTAAGCCTTTATTAGGAGAATTAGAGTCTGCTTTCCAATATATTCAAGAATTTACAGGCTTCTTTACACCAGGTATCTTAGTTATCTTTTTAGTTGCTTTATTTTGGAAAAAAGCTACAACCATGTCAGTTCTGATTGCAGCTGGAACTTCATTATTTTTATCTATCTTTATTTGGTATGTTTTTCCAGAGTACCCATTCATACATAGAATGGGAGTTGTATTTTTAATATCAGGTTTTACATGCTACATGACAGCTTTGATTCAAGGTTATACAGATCAAGAAAAAGCTATAGACTTAAATGGTATTAATTTTTCTACTTCAAAAGGGTTCAACTATAGTACTGTTGCAATAGTAGCTGTTCTTGCAGTCATATACGGTCTTCTTTGGTAGAGATCAATCTATGAAAAGATTCATATTTCTTATTTTATTATCTGGGAATCTTTCTGCTGCAGTTGATTGGTCGCATAATGCTTCGTGCCCATCGCCTGATATGCAAAGAGTCGAACTGATCTTAAACAATATGACCCTCAGAGAAAAGGTTGGTCAAATTATCATGCCAGATATAGATGCTGTTACTCCTGAGCTAGCTAAAAAATTTAAATTAGGCTCTATCCTTAATGGTGGCGGCAGATACCCTAATAAGAATAAATTTAGCACAATTGATGATTGGAAAGAATTAAGTAAAGATTACTATGAAGCATCTCCAGTAGTTAATGGCGAAATCATTCCAATTTTATGGGGAACTGATGCAGTTCATGGCCATAATAATGTTATTGGGGCTACAATTTTTCCACATAATATTGGTCTGGGCGCTACAAGAAGTCCAGAGCTTATTAAATTGATTGGCCAGGCGGTTGCAAAAGAAGTTTTATCTACTGGCATACCTTGGACGTTTGCTCCAACTATTACTGTTCCTCAGAATGATACTTGGGGGAGAACATATGAAGGCTATTCCGAAGATCCAGAATTGGTTGCTGCATTAGGCCAAGCAATGATCTTTGGTTTGCAAGGTGAAGGTGATAATTTCCTTGGATCTAATCATATGCTTGCAACAGCAAAGCACTTTATTGCTGACGGCGGAACAACTGATGGAGTGGATCAAGGAAATGCAGTTATAAGTGAAATTGGATTAAAGAACCTTCATGGAATTCCTTATTTCAGGGCATTAGATGCATGTGTTCAAACAATCATGGCTAGCTTTAATTCGTGGAATGGCAAAAAGCTTCACGGTAGTAATTATCTTTTAGATAATGTTTTAAAAGGCCAAATGAATTTTGATGGATTGATTGTTGGTGACTGGAATGGTCATGGTCAAGTTAAAGGCTGCACCAATACAAGTTGCCCACAAGCTTTTAATGCAGGTGTTGATATTTTCATGGTTCCGGATGAATGGCAGCAATTGTATAAAACTACTATAAAACAAGTTAAGAGCGGCTCTATTTCTCAAGAAAGATTAAATGATGCAGTCAGAAGAATACTTAGGGTCAAGATGCAGATAGGTCTACTTGATGGCAAAAAGCCACATGAATATAAATATAACTTTATTGGTGATCCTGAGCATATCAAGATTGCTAGAAGAGCTGTTAGAGAATCATTAGTTTTACTTAAAAATAATATGAATCTGCTCCCTTTAGATGCAACAAAGCATTATGTGATAGTCGGGGATGCTGCTCAATCAATAAACAGTCAAATGGGGGGTTGGACTATAACTTGGCAAGCAAGAGAAAATAAGAATTCAGACTATAAAGATGTTCAAAGCATCTATAGTGCTTTAGCTTCAAATATTCTAAGTCAAGGTGGTACAGTAGAATTCTCTTTGGATGGCTCTTATCAAAAGAGACCTGATGCTGTAATAGTTGTTTACGGGGAAGAGCCCTATGCCGAAGGCGATGGAGATAGAAAAGATCTTCAGTTTTCCAGTAAAGATTCTTCATACTTAGCAATAATGGAAAGCTATAAAAAGCTAGAATTTCCAATTGTCTCTATTTTTCTTTCTGGCAGACCTTTAGAAATTAATAGGCAGTTAAACCTTTCAAATTCTTTTGTTGCTGCATGGCTCCCAGGAACTGCAGTGGAAGGAATTGGAGATGTTATCTTTACTAAAGATGGTCAGATAAATTATGATTTTAAAGGCAAACTACCATATTCATGGCCTAAGAATGCTAATCAAAATCTTAATTTTAAAGATGCAAATTACAAACCATTATTTAAGTACGGATATGGATTAAATTATTCCTCCACTGAGAATCTTTTATCTGTTGAAGAAACCTTAATCATTAAAGAAGATGATGAGATTGCTTTATTTGTAGGAAGTGCTTATTCACCAGGAATTGAATTTGTTCAAGAAGGTGCAAATGTAGAACAGATTCAATCTGATATTTATACCAGTGAACTTCAAAATATTTCTTTGTATAAGTTTGATTATAAGAAACAAGATGATGCAAAGAATCTAAAGTTTTTTAAATCGGATAATTATAATGCTTGGGGAATTTTAGCTAACTCAACTTTAAATATAGACTATATGCAACACCCTAACTATGAAATAGAACTTAAGGTTAATAGATTCGGAAAATCACCAATATACTTTGGAGCAACTTGTGCTGGAAATGGCTATGAAATCTGTAGAGGAACTATTGATATAACCAAGTTATTTAAGAATTCAAAACTAACAGAATGGTCTAAAATTAAAATACCTCTATCTTGCCTTACTTCAGCAGGACTTGATTTATCAAATATAGATATTCGCATGTTGCTTTTAACTAATGGTAATTGGGATATTGATATGCACTCAATATATATTAAAGACAACAAGCTCAATAAGTCCATTGACTGTTCAGATCTTTCAGTGGGAATAAACTAATGAGTGAAGTTTTATTAGTAGACATTGGTGGTACTAATATGAGATATGCATATTCGAAGCTTGGATCAACTGACATTCATGAATCAAAAAGAATGTCACTTGAAAATCTAGATAATTTTAACGAGATTATTGAAAGCCTCATAAATCATAAAAATTATAGTGTCAAACATGCAGTTTTCTCTATTGCTGGCCCAAAAATATCTAATACAATTAAAATGACAAACAGATCTTTTTCAGCAAATTCAGATTCTATTAAAGAAAAATTCTTGCTAGAGCAATGCCACTTATTGAACGATTGGGAATCAATTGGATACAGTTTAACTAGTACCCCTGAAAATGATATTAAATATTTAAAGCAGGGAGTATCTTTTAATTCTAATACCTTGGTTCTTGGCCCTGGGACAGGTCTGGGAGCTGCCTTTAGTAATAATGGAGTGGTTTTACCAACTGAAATTGGCAATACTACAAATTGGATCCCGGCATTATTAAAAAATTTCAATATTATCAATGACGGAACTTTCCTAATACTTGAAGATATAATTTCTGGATCAGGGATATCTAAACTTTATCAATCACTAGCAGGAGAATGTATTTCAGCCGAAGAGGTTATAAAAAGATTTGATAAAAAAGAAAGAAATGCTGCAGACGTAATTAATGGATTTATCAGCAGTTTAGC
>Ga0315315_10002027_pt1 | contig 18578 bp, 16 predicted proteins | sample M140m3416metaG_FD_203699 | JGI IMG/M metagenome (GOLD analysis project Ga0315315, IMG submission 203699) | Ammonia-oxidizing marine archaeal communities from Monterey Bay, California, United States - M1 40m 3416 | ecosystem: Environmental > Aquatic > Marine > Intertidal zone | place: USA... | reverse complement strand
GTTAAAAAACTGGGATCCAACGGCATGTCTTGAGCATAAAGCTGGAATGATAAAAGAGTTGCAAAAGTGAAGTGAAGAGATATTTTTTTCATAATTGGGGACATTTTACCGTATAAATAAACATATTAAACGACAATTCAAACTTTTTATTCATAGAAAACTTTTTAATCTTAAGCAATACACTTATAAAATATTTTTGGAAAATTATTTGTTTAGTAAATTTGAATAAATCTCAAGGTGTTGATCAGTAATTAATTGTGAATCAAAATTCTTTCTTGCAAAAATAGCAGCCTTTTCAGACATTCTGCTTCTCAATGCTTCATTAAGTATAAGATTTTTTATAGCTAGATATAATGCATCTGAATCCTTGGGGGGGACTAAAATTCCAGTCTCCATATCTATAATGGTATCTCTACATCCAGGAATGTCTGTTGTAACTACAGGTAGGCCACTTGCAGCTGCTTGACAAGCAACTTGAGGAAAGCCCTCTCGGTAAGATGGTAAAATAAATATATAAGATTCAGCAAATAATTCATTTAAATTCTCGATATGACCAATGACTTCTAAATTTGGAATATCGGACCATGAATCAATAATATCTGAGTTTAAACTAGCTGGATTAGAAGGATCTAAATCACCAGCAACTATAAATTGCGTTGTTGAAATGAAGTCGTCATGATGGAGATTAAAAGTCCTAATAGAATCTATGTAATCTAAGATCCCTTTTGTTAATAGGAGCCTGCTTGCAAAAGCAACCTTCTTAACTTTAAAACTTTTTACCGATTCAATAGCTTGAAACTTCTCAAGATCCACTCCAGAACCTTGGATGATCGTAGATTTATCTATCAGTCTTTTGGTGGACTTACAAAAATCGTTTTTATCAGTTTCGTTTTGAAAAATTAAAGTTAGGTTTGCATGCAAGCTTATTATTTTTGTAGCAATAGCAATCAAAACTCTCTTTAAAAAATTAGCTATATTTCTTTCAGTATATACATAGCCCATACCTGAAATGGCCAAAATAATGCCCTTTATTCTTAATGGGAAAGATGCAATTGAGCACATTATAGACATCTTCAATGTAATTGCATGAACCAAATCAGGCGAAATATATTTTAATACCTTGTAGATCTGGACAAAGGATTTCAGAGTATCAATAAAGCTAGCTTCACCTCTGTCAAATTCTAATTCATGAACGATAATATTTGCTTGCTCAAGAGAAGATCTATGCTTGGTAAAGGAAGTCAATAAATGAACCTCATATCCTTCTTTCAATGCAGCCTCAGCTAGATTAATGCGATGAGAAACAAAAAACCAATCCACATTAACCGCAAAAAGTATTTTCTTTTGCATATTAATAATTACATATGAGCAACTAACTTCTTAAGTGCACAGTCATGAGAGGTTAAAAGGGTAGTAAAATCGTTAAACTCGATATTCTCTTTATCTAAATAGTCTAACATCTCTCTATAAACAAATTTTCCATGGTATTTAAGAACATCATCTAAAGACCCTAGTACTAAATTAAATCTATCACCAAAGATGTCTTTAGCATTTTTTATAAGTTCATATTCAGAGCCTTCACAGTTCATTCTTAAGATTAGCTCATATTCACAGTTAGGAAATTTTTCTTCAAAATTATGCTTAATAAAATTTAAATAGTACTCAGGGCTTATATGGGTAATGGGTATTGCAAAATTACTCTTGATGCCAGATTTTTCCTGAAAAATTGATGGTCCTTGCTCTTCAAGATTAAGGTTTTTTGCATGGAAGTAGAGATTTGATAATTTTATTTTTTCATTATTTTCACCAACAGCAATGCAGTAAACCTGATCAGCTTTTTTATATAAAGGATGGCTAAAAACATTTGTGTTTGGCTCAGTTAGAATTACAAAAAAAGATTTTCTATTTTTTTTCAATATTTTTTGACTTTTAATTATTGAAAATACTGTTTTAAATGAGGGTGATTTTAAGCGCATAATTTTATGGCTTAGAACTCTTGCAAACAATAGCAATGGGTTTGTATGGAACACTGCCTTAAATTCTTGACATTTATGAGTGCCGATATCAAGAAGAATAATTTTTTTCATTTAAAACTCCATGTGGTGACGATTATAGTCTATTTTAATAACAGATTTATTCTAAAACCTCAGTGTAAAGCATCTGATACTTCTTTAAAGTTTGCTCAATACTAAAATTTTCAATAATTCTTTGCCTACCTTTATTTCCAATTTTTTTTAGATCTACTTTAGAAAGTTTAATCATCTCAATTAAATTATTGGTTATTTTTTCTTCTGTTATGGGCATATCGATTATGGAACCACATTCGCCTAACACTTGTGCGCTATCGCCAATATTTGTAACAACGCAAGGTAGTTCAGCTAGCATAGCTTCTCCTAGCACATTCGGAAATCCTTCACCCCAGAAACTAGATATACAAAAAATCTCCATGGCTTGCATGTAGTCCATAACATTTTCAACCTCTCCAAGCAAAATAAAATTTTGTCGGTATTGCTCCGGAATTAATTTGCTGAGTTCTTTGTTTAAAAAATCTACGCCTTTACCAATCATCAAAAATTTAACATTAAGATTTCTATTAAGTATATTTATAGCTGATAGAATAAATGCCTCATGGCCTTTCATGGGGTGAAATCTTGCAACATGACCTATAACAACATTGTCTTTTTTTATATTAAGCTCATTTCTTATTAACAAACGATTGGCTTGACTTGGCTGAAAATTATCTATGAATCCATTTCCAATAAAATTAGATTTAATCTTCGCAAAACCATAAGAGTGATGTTGCGCCATGGAAGAGTTACTATTAAAAATTACTTTATCAGCAATTCTGGTTAAATATTTATTCAAAAGAATAGTTAAGCGTGTAAAAGGTTTTTCAAGTTTTAGGGAATAAAGGCTATGTCTGACATTGAATATTAATTTAGGTTTGCTGCCTAAAAATAATTTCATAATTCCAGCCACCACATTGCCATGATACATCCATCCCTGAATGATATCAGGATGCACCTTTCTTAGCTGATATAACAAGATACAGAGTTTATATAAAAAATTAAACTTATTTAAGTTAAGGACCTTTAAATTACAGCCCAGCTTTAAAAGCTTTTCTTCATAAATCCCGCCACCTCTTAATGAAATAACAATAAAGCTATGAGTTTGAGAAAGATGAGAGTTAGCTATGTTATATAAAGAACGTTCAGCACCGCCAGTACCTAGCCCTGAGATAATATGAGCAACTACTGGTTTAAATCGAGATCTATTTAGTTGATCTTTCAAATGCCATAAACCATTTATTAGAGATTTTCTGAATAGTGTAATGCTCTCTTACTACCTTAGCAGCTTCCCCCATTTTCAGAGCATGCTTAGGATTAGTAATCATAAACTCTATTGCATCTTGTAATTTTGCTGGATTAGATATCAACTCAACCAACAGACCATTTTCATGATTAGTCAAAATATCCTCAGGCCCAGTTTTGCATCTTGAACTGATAACTGGGAGACCATATGACATTGCTTCGACCAAAGCATTTGGGAAGCCCTCAAACTTTGAATACATAATAAATACTGATGCTTGATTGTACCAAAAATCAGGATCGCTAGTTCTGCCAACCAAATGAACTCGGTCATGTAAATGATTTTTATCAATCAATGATTCAAGCTTTTTTCTTTCTGAGCCCTCACCAAGTATGACTAGATCCCAATCATGATGCTTATTTTTGAGGGCATTGAAAGCTTTTATGATCATATCAATATTCTTTTCTTTGGATAATCGAGCTACTGATAACAGAATCTTTCTATTAGTTAAGTTATTTGAAGCTCTCTTGTTAGGAATTGGTAGCGGGTGAATAACAGGATTTTCTATAATTGAACCAGTTGCAGAGGATATAGCATTTTCAAGCCAATTCATGCCATCTTGAGTCTGCATAATAATGCATGTTGCACGTGGGTAAAAAAGCCTTCGGAGAATATTATATAAAATTGGCCAATTATTAAATGGAGGATAAGTTCTCTCAGAAGCAAATACAGGAATGTTTAATCCAAGGGATGAGATAATCGCCCCAATGTTCACATTAGTCAAAAATGAAACTATATATTCTGGTCTAGCATCCTTGATGTATTTTCTCAGTCTAAAAGTTCTTATAATTTTCATGTACATTGAATCAGTTCTTGAATTTACAATGTCAGCTAAAAATACTAATTTCACATCATCATCTAAAACATGTTTACAAGTACCCCTCTTAGAGTAAGTCGCCATCAGAGTGACATCATAATCACATTTAGACCAATGATTACATAGCATTGCGGCAACTCTTTCTGCTCCTCCGCCTTCCATTGAGCTAACTAAAAATAATAATTTTTTTTTCATGCGATATATCTACACAATTTCATCAATTATATGAGTTTTTACTTGAGGGCAAAGCATTTTTATCCATGAAATCAGAGAAGATCTATAACTCACCAAATGAAGAGGAAGTTGCAAGTCCGTGAAAAGCATATCAACTTCAAAAGAGTATTCTATTTTTTGAACATCGAGATTAAATCTATTAATTTGTTTATATATTAGTTTTCTATAATACGTTGAGAAGTTCATTTTACCTTGATCTGAAGGGTGAATCATTAATTGGATTGATAGTTCTGGATGCTCTTTTTGAATCTGCTGGGCTGCTTGAAATTGCAAATCTAAGAATTTCAGCTCTGTGTAACCAATAATAAAAATTTTATTAATTAATTGTTTTCCTGTTAACCTATTTGAGCTGAAATAAAAAAAGTTTTTTATAATATTTTTATTAATATTTGTGGCTTCTGTGTAGGATGTAAATAATTCAATTTCATTCTTGATTAAGGATATTTTGTTAAAGAAATCCCTTTGTATCTTTTTTGGCATCATTGAAGACTTCATCGCTATAAAACCAGAAATTAAACCTGAAGGACGCACTCTACCAGGTCTGCTTATAGCTTGAAGTTGAAGATATTTTTCTATAGCAGGTATTGGGCCATGATTATTCCAGGTTTCAACCAATTCAAAGGTTTGTGTTGATAAACCACCATCTATAATCACTAGTTGTTGAAAGTTGATTGAGCTAGCAACTGAGCATTTATCTCTCCAACAATCTAAAATCAATAAATTACAACGAAAAGAATTTTTTAGTTTATTTAATCTGTAAAACCAAATTGGAATGCTGAGAATATATAAAACTAGCCTTGCAATATTTTGAAAGATTACTGGAAGTTTGATTGCTAAAAGCTTTGGCAAATATGAATAGTAGAAATCAGGGCTTTTAATTACAGAATAATCTTGTTCAAGGTGGTCACATAAACGAATTAAAGCGCTTTGATTTCTATCTCTTCCAATAATAATAACTTTTACATTATTATTTCGATTATAGAACTGTGATTGCTCTAAATACTCATAAGCATTAATCAGATCTAAGGGCTTCGATGCCAAAATTAAAATGCTTTTATCTTTCAAGGGTATATCCCAATTATTCAAACGATCTGCAATCGTTGAGTCCATAAAAATATAGAGCTTAATAAAATTAAACCGGCTACAGCCACTTGTTTTTCTTTGGTGAGCTCTTGAGTAGCAAGAATGATCAGCGACATAAAAGAACCCATATACCTTAAAGTTTGATCAAAAAATAAATAAGTGCCGCATACGAAAACCAACAACCCTTGAGCTATGTAAAACACTCTGTTGCTAGAATGGGTATTATAAAAAAGCAAGTACACAATGATATAAGTTACTAATCCAATTATGCTTCTTCCAGCATCAGAATTAGATGAAGTATTTACAAAAATTATAACAACAAGGATCAGCGGCATAATAAAAATTATTTGCTCAATATTTTTAGGGATTTTAGGGTGAATTCTTAACTTATTTAAATAAAAAATTGCCCATGGTAATGCCATCATATTATGAGTAAGTACGCTCAATGAAAGTCCAACAAAACGAGTTTTATCTTTTGTATAAATTACAAAAAATAAGAAAAGAACTGTGGCCATACCCTGTCTTAAATTGCCAATAACCATATCAAGTGAGTAGGTAATAAATAATGAGGAAATTAATAAAACTGTGAAGAGAATACTTCTTGTGGCAAAACTGAGAATAATTGTGAGCGAGCAAAAGATAATGTATTGAATGGATGTCACTGCCTCTTCAATTGATAGGTTAAGAGTTTCTAAAAGAAATAAAACAAAAATAGCCCAGATAGGGGTATTTAAATTTGAATTTATTGCATAAACAACTGGATATTGAAAATTAACTTTATATCTGGTGATATCATCCACCCAGGGCAAGTTCTCATAAATATATAAATCAAAAAAAACAATAACGAGTAGTGCAATACAGAGCTGAATAAATCTGATCAATTGTTAAGTTGTCCTTCAAATATTCTGCATTGGTATGTTAGATTCGAGAAACCAGATTTAAAATCACTGATTGATTTCATCTTTGGATCAACATCTTCATAGAAAATTTTATCGCCCAAAACCAAGTTTTTAATATTTTTATCCATACAGTATTCAACTGCAGAAAAAATGATGGAATGCATCAAGCCTTTATTAAAAAGATCTCTGTTTGAAGCTGCAGAACCATAGTAACAATTTTCTTTATCAACAAAGAAGAACCCTCCGGTTTCTAGTTTTCCCTCTAAGTATCCAAACAGAGCAAAGGCCTCCCCACATTTAATTGATGCAAGTTGCTTATCCCATGAAATATTAGACCTTGTCTTTCGTCCAGATGCTTTCATATGCAAATCTTTAAAGGCATAAAAGCTTTCTTCATCCATATTCTCAGAGTCTAAAACTCTAATATCTAAATTGTTTTTTCCCCAATTTACTAATGATTTATAGCTTTTTCTAAGAGAGCTTTTAAATAGAGATAGATCGGCCTGAAGCTCTACAGAGCTAAGGAATTTAAATGCAGGCCTAAGACCATGCTGCATAAAAATTTCTTCCAAAGGATTCAGATACGGGTTAAATGAAATAAAATTTATATTAATAATCTTGTACTCTTCAAGCAATAATGGAATTAATTTACGTACTCTTTTTTGCTGAGATTTATCTAAATCTATTGCAGATGAAGTTGCTGGCTGGCCAAAGAAATCTAAATATGCTGCATGTGAATTTTTATCTATGCTCAAATTACCGGTAATGAAATTGCTGATTTGAATTATTGAGTTTAAACTTTCTGAGGAATGAGCTAACCCAAAATCTATTGTTGCTGAGGAAGTCTGAATTTCTTTGTAATAAGCTTCTGCTGATCTTGTATACAAAGGAGAAAGAATATTTTTCATTACTATTTCATTATAATTTAATTATAATGAATAATCTGTATAACCCTCACCCAAAACAATAAATATGCAAAAAGATGAATTAATTCTCGTCACTGGGGCTGCTGGATTCATCGGATTTCATACTGTTAAATATTTAATTAAGAATGGTTATAAAGTTATTGGGGTTGATAATCTTAATGATTATTATGATGTTAATCTTAAAGTGAGCAGATTAAAACAACTGCAAAAAATTATAAATGCATCAAAAAGATTTCAGTTTGTTAAATTAGATATCTCTAATAGGGAGAGCGTTGACAAATGCTTTCAAGAGCACCATATCTCCTCAGTTATTCACCTAGCTGCACAAGCAGGCGTTAGATTTAGTCTCACTGATCCATATGCATATGTAAAAAGTAATATTGATGGATTTTTAAATATATTAGAGAATTCTAGACATTGTAAAATCAAGCATTTAACTTATGCAAGTACAAGCAGTGTTTATGGGGCTAATACCAAGATACCTTTTAAAGAATCAGATACTGCAGATCACCCCCTTCAATTTTATGCAGCCACAAAAAGAGCTAATGAGCTTATGGCTCATAGTTACTCACATTTATACGGTATTCCTTCGTCAGGAGTTCGGTTTTTTACTGTTTACGGGCCTTGGGGCCGACCTGACATGGCGTTATTTCTCTTTACTAAAAATATAATTGAAGGAAAGAGTATTGATGTTTTTAATCATGGAAATCATACAAGGGATTTCACTTTTGTAGAAGATATTGTTAATGGGCTAATAAAAATACACGAGAAACCACCCGTTAACCAAGAATCATTTAATGTTATGGAGCCTGATAAGAGCTCTGCACCCTTTAGAATTGTAAATATTGGAAATAATAATCCCACAAAATTACTTGATTACATCTCTGCGATTGAGATCAAGCTAAATAAAAAAGCTGAAGTAAATCTCTTACCCCTTCAGCCTGGAGATGTAAAAGATACATATGCTGATGTAAACAAACTGATTGATGAATTTGAATATGAGCCCTCAGTGAGCGTTGTTGAGGGCGTTGGAAAATTTATTGATTGGTATATAGATTATTATGACATCAAATCTTAAAGATCAGTGATAAATAAAATCCTGTTACTTATCGGGGAATTTGGTTTTAAAACTAAATTCTTTTGGTTATTTGTTCTAATTTTTATAGCTTCTATTTTAGAAGCAGTGGGAATTGCATCAATACTACCTCTTATTAGCGTTCTATTAGATGAATCATTCATAGATGAGATGCCAGCATTTTTAGGAGAATTCTTTCGCGCCTTTGATGCTAATTCACACCAAGAGATCATCAACATCTCACTTATGTTCGTTATTGGATTATTTATAATCAAAACAATTATTTCTCTTGTAACGGTTCATATTCAATATTCAACAATTTATAGTTTTCAAAACAAGCTTGCTATTAGAATTCTAAGAAATTTTATTAAAGATTTTGATTTTCAAGTAACAAATGAAGAATCAGCCGCTAAAATTACCAATACAATACATCATGAAGTTCATTTAATTTCAGGTCTAATAGCTAATTGCACATTAATTCTTATAGACAGTTTAATGGTGTTATTTATATGTGTGACGATCTTAATTGTTGGCTCTCATCTTTCTATGTTTATCTTTGCTTTGTTTGGTATTTTAAGCTACTTAATTATAAAAATTACTGGCAGAAGACTTTCATACTATGGAAATCAACGCTTGGAATTTGAACAAAAAAGATTAAAAGCAGTTGGTGAGGGAGTAGCTGGAATAAGAGAGATAAAAGTCTTTGAACTTTACCCTTGGTTTGAGGAGAGTTTTGATGAAGTGAATAAAATATCTCTAAATGCTAGAAAAAAAGAAATAGTTGCCAAATCCTATCCTAGACATATCTTTGAATTCTTTGCAATCACTGCGCTATTTGGATTTATTATAGTTTGGGTAAGTCTAAGTGGTAATCCTATTAGCGCTCTTGTTCCAATTATTTCAGTTTTTGCCGCAGCAGCATTTAAAGCATTGCCTGCTGCGAATAGAATTACGTCTTCCATGCAATCCATTAAGTTCTATGGAGCAAGTGTTGATACCATCTATGGCATTATTTCTAAATGGAATAAATTAGAGGGCAACAATAAACACTTAGAAGATAAAAAAATTAATATCATAATTAATGAAATTTCTTTTGATGGCATGAGCTTCCAATACAATGACGGGAAAAAAGTTCTAGAAAATATAAACATAAATATACAAAAAGGTTCCAAAACTGCAATTATAGGTGAGAGTGGCTCTGGCAAATCGACTTTAGTAAATATAATCTGTGGCCTCTTAAGCGCCTCTTCAGGAAATCAGAGGTTAAATAAAAAGAATGTGGATTATGAGGAATATAAGAAAATTCTCTCTGGTGCTGTTGGATATGTTTCTCAGAAACCTTTCTTATTTAATGCAACAATTTCTCAAAATATTTCTAATTTTGATGAAGACCTAGACCTTGAAAAGGTTAGAGAGGTGCTAAGAATGGTTAAGCTTGATGAATTTGCTGATTATGCAGATAGCTTTATAGTTGGTGAAAATTTTAATAATCTTTCTGGTGGTCAAGCTCAAAGAATTGCTATTGCAAGAGCCTTATATCAAAATTCTCAAATTATTATTCTTGATGAACCTACTAGTGCGCTTGATAACCAAAATAAAAATATTATTAATGAAATCATATATAACCTTGATTCAACAATAGTGTGGATTAGTCACGATATTCAATCAATCAAAAATTGTGATGTCATATATGAATTGAAACAAGGGACCTCTAAAGAGGTATCTATAAGCGCCAAGTAGCTAATTTCTTAGGCAAAAAGCCCTGAAGATCATAAATAATCTTTGATTTAAATCTTTGATCAGCAAGAGTTTCTGAATATTTTATGAAACTATCATGTGAAACAGCAAGAACAATAGCGTCGTATTTGAGAAGTGAATCAATTCTTGATAGCACATTAAGATGAATTTTCTTCCCAGCCTTAGATTTAAGAGAGCTTATTGTTTCTTTTAGCTCCACTATACTTGCAATAGGGTCGTGAACAGTTACTCTTGGGCCTAGTTGTGCAAGATAGTCTGCAAATTCTAAAGCCTTAGAATTTCTTAAATCTGGACAATTTTGTTTAAAGGTAGCCCCAAGAATTAAAATGCTTGAATCAACTAAATTTAGTTTTCTGTCGAGCATATCATTGATTAATGAGAATCCAATATGTTCATGCATTTTATCATTAGTTTCACGACCTGCTAAAATTACCTTTGGATAAAAGTTATTCTTTTTAGCTACATGGGTTAAATAGAATGGGTCTACGCCAATACAATGGCCTCCAACCAAACCAGGCTTGAAAGGAATAAAGTTCCACTTTGTGGAGGCTGCATCAATCACGTCATTGGTATCAATCTTCAATGTATTAAACAACTTACTCAATTCATTAAAAAATGCTATGTTAAGGTCTCTTTGGGTATTTTCTATAGCTTTTGCTGCCTCTGCAACTTTTATAGATGGGGCAATATAAGTCCCAGCTGAGATAATAGAAGAGTATAGCTGATCTACTTTCTTGAGAGCGATTTTATTGCTTGCGCTAATAACTTTTACAATATCTTTAATTGTTCTTTCCTTATCACCAGGATTAATCCTTTCAGGGCTATATCCTACTGAAAAACCTTTATTCACCTTGAGATTAGACTCCTGTTCTAGTAAAGGAATGCAGATATCCTCTGTAACTCCTGGATAAACTGTAGATTCATAAATAACAATACTATGATTTTTATCATTTAAAGCCGCGCCAACGACCTTTGAGGCTGACTCTAAAAATAATAAATCAGGCTCTTTATTATCCTGAACGGGGGTAGGCACGCAGACTATAAAAAAATCTGATTTTCGTAACAATTTTACATTATTGGTAAAAGATATATATTTTGAAGATTTGAACTCTTTACGAGATACTTCTCCAGTTTGATCAATGCCCTTTTTTAAACTTAATATTCTTTCTTTATTTTTATCATAGCCAACCACATTGAAAAGTTTTCCAAATTCAATTGCCAACGGAAGTCCTACATAGCCTAGCCCAATAACGGAAATTTTAATATTTTTCATAAATCACTATTATAGATATCTCTAGTATATATTTTTCTCTTAGGAAAAATTTTCTCAGATCGGTTACAAATAATTAGTTGAGATTTTTTATTGAAATCTTTCACACTGCTAACTAATTCCACATCTTTAAAAGGAGCCTCAGTAAGCGCCGGCTCATACAGATAAATTTTCTTAACTTTCTTGCTCTTAACGAGATGATGCATTACTTTCAAGACAGAAGATTCCCTAAAATTATCTGAACCTTTTTTCATTGCCAATCTATAGAACCCTATTGATTTTAGTTTTTTTGAAAGTATATCTAGAGCTATAGACTTTATCCTAGAGTTATTTGATTTATGGATTGATCCTATCAATGGATGGTCAATCTTTCCAAAATTAGCTTGTAATTGGCTTAAGTCTTTGGGTAAACAATATCCCCCAAAACCAAAAGATGGATTCTTATATATATCACCAATTCTTGGGTCTGATGAAATACCATCTATCAAATTTTTTGAGTTTAGGCCCTTGTTCATTGCAAAATTATCTAATTCATTAAAATAAGAAACTCTCATTGCAAGATATGTATTTGCAAAAAGCTTTACTGTTTCTGCCTCTGCAGGAGCCATATAGATAATGTTAGGAGCAGAAGAGATGACTAGCTGATTCATGATCTTAGCAAATCTCTTAGCAGTTGGAGGGTGATTGTTTGAAATAATGATCCTTGCAGGATGAAGATTATCTTGCATAGAATACCCTTCTCGTAAAAATTCTGGAGAGAAAGAAATTGCTTTATGGCCAGTTTTTTTAATCATCTTATTGGTATAACCAATCGGAATCGTAGATTTAATTATAATTTTTGCGGCATGATTTATTTTGAGTATTTTTCTTATACTGGACGAAACAGATGTTGTATCAAAAGAGTTGGCTTTAGCATCAAAATTTGTTGGCGTACAAATTATACATAACTCAGCATTAAGAACTGCATCTGAAAATTCTGAACAGGCAGTGAGCTTGAGTTTTTTATTCCTCAACCATTCTTGAATACCATGCTCATGAAGATGGGATTTATTCTTCTTTAGCAGACTAATTTTTGACTCATCTATGTCAAATAATTTAACGTCGAATTTTGAAGAAATTAAAACTCCAATCGAGGTGCCTACATATCCAGCGCCGATGATTGCAATATGTTTCATAAAATATAAAAATTTTAATTACGATCTAGCTTGCTTGAGAAGAAGTCTCGAAGAGTAATAATGATTAATGTTAAAAGAAATCCAGTTATAAAGAATAGTATACAAATTACTGCTCGTCTTGGTGCAACCTTCTTATATGGCAAGTTGGGAGATGATACAACTTTAAAAAAATAATAATCAGAAGTGTTGGCAACCATTTGCATTCTTATATTTCCTTGAACAAGGAAGCCAACTGATTTTGAGACATTGACATCTAAAGTACTTTTTAATTTCTCAGTTAAATAATATTCTTTCTTTTTAAGATCGACCATATCAATTTCTCTTTGAAAATTATCAATCTCATTAATTAGATTATTGAGAAGCTCTTGAGCAAAATATGGAGAATAATGTCGATATTTAATATTATAGACTCTATCTCTAAAGTTATACTTTACATCAATATTTTCGACTAATTTTTTAAAAGCTACCTCATGGGGAGCTTTCTCACCCCAACTAAGAATGAATGGATCCCAGCTCTTAGAGTCCTGATCATAAAATTCATAATCATAAATAAATTGATTAGTTGAGGCATTCCAATCCTCAGCTAGAACTATTTGCTCAAGATAATTATACTTTTCAATAAATGCTGTAATAAATTCTCTAGATTTCATTCTTTCTAAGCCTTCATTTATTGTGCTTTGACCTTTAGAATTTGGAAGATCTATTCCAGCAAGAGTACTCAAGCTACTTAATGCAGAGCCATCAGCTATACCGCCCGAGCCAGCTTGGCCATCTACAAAAATTGCTTCTGACTCATATTCATCAGAAAGACCTAAAGAATAAAAAATACCCGCAAAAGAAAAGAGAGATAGAATAATAAAGAATATTATTTTATTTTTCCAAAAATATGAAAGAGTATCAGAAATTGTTAAAAGCTCTTTATTATCAGATATCATTTTTTCCTCGCGAGTCGCAACAAAAGTAATTAAGTTAGAGAATTATAAAACAAAGGTGATGCTTTTTCAGCTTAGCTTAGCAATTAGGTCTTTAAGCTCTGCAACAGAAAGAAAATGGCTATTTGTACCTGAATCATAAACTTCGCCCTCTTTAAAATATCTGCCAGCATACTTTTCAATGTAATAATTTTTAATGGCTAAATTATCATGGGGAAGAATTACAAAGTAATCTCCAATATCTATTGTATTAAAACTATCTGATTCTGAAATCATCATTTCATGTATCTTTTCACCAGGACGAATGCCAACAACTTTTTGCTTATGATTTGGGGAAATGGCCTGTGCTAAATCAGTAACACGATAACTGGGTATTTTTGGGACAAAAATCTCCCCCCCAATTGCATTGCTTAGAGCCCAGATAACCATGCTTACTCCATCCTCTAGGAGAATATTAAATCTAGTCATATCCTTATGCGTAATTGGCAAAAAATCATTATCTTTAACAAAATCCATGAAAAATGGAATAACTGATCCTCTGCTACCCATTACATTTCCATATCTTACAACAGAGAAGTTTAGATCCCTTTCACCAACATAGTTATTGCCAGCTATAAATAACTTATCGGAACATAATTTTGTTGCTCCATAAAGATTTGCTGGAGAAGCAGCTTTATCAGTAGATAGAGCAACTACTTTTTTAACTGATGGTGAGGATAACGAAGCCTCCAGAATGTTCTGTGCGCCAACAATATTAGTTTTAATAAATTCAAATGGGTTATATTCTGCAGCAGGAACTTGCTTTAGAGCAGCGGCATGAACTACCAGGTCAACATCTCGAAAAGCTATTTTTAACCTGTCAAGATCTCTAACATCCCCCAAAAAAAATCTAATTTTATTAAAATGTATAGAGTCTGCTAGATCTTGAGATAAATGAAATTGTTTTAACTCATCCCTGCTGAAAATAATTAATTTTTTAAAATCGATGTCGCTTGCCAGCAGGACATTAATAAATTTCTTCCCAAACGATCCTGTCCCTCCCGTAACCAATATTGTTTTATTTTTTAGATTTTCTATATTGTCCATTTAAGTAGTATATGTATTAATAAAAATTTATAGTGATTTTTCTATAAAAAAATTTCTTATTGTGTGGATAACAAACTCTTGCTCAGATTTTTTCAATGAGATAAAAATTGGTATTGAAATTGATCTTACATAGTAATCTTCTGCATACTTCAAAAATTTGAATTCTTTTAGGTTCTTATAATAAGTGTGCTTATAAACTGGCATGTAGTGCAAGTTAACGAAAATACCATTCTTTCTTAAATGCTTATAAAGAGAAAGACGTTTTTTTTTATTTTCTTCCAATTTGCCATCTAACTGAATAACAAATAAATGATATGAACTTAGAGTATTTTGAGGGATATGTTGAAATTTGAGAGGCAAATTTGATAACTCCTTTTTATATATCTGAGCAATTTTATTTCTTTTTTTAACAAACCTACTTAATCTTGACAATTGACTAATGCCAAGTGCTGCTGAAATATCAGTCATGCGGTAATTGAAACCAAGGTCTTTTTGATCATAAAACCATGGCATAGAGTTTTTCTCTGAAGTGGGTCTATATATCCCATGAGTCCTTAGAGCTTTTAGCTTACGATCAAGAGCTTTAGAATTCGTTGTTATCATCCCTCCCTCAGCAGTGGTTATCATCTTGACGGGATGGAAGCTAAAGACGGTTAAATCAGAAAATGAGCAGCTTCCAGTGACATAATTCTCATATTTTGAACCAAGCGCATGGGATGCGTCTTCGATAATTTTTATCCCATATTTTTTACATAATTTATTAATTTCTTTAAGTTGTGTTGGTAGCCCGCATAAATGAACTAAAATAAGCAATTTAGGAATTTCTTTCTTATTTTTAATGCCTTGAAGCCTCTTAAGCAAAGCCTCATATGAAATATTATATGTATGAGGATCTATATCAATAAAATCTATATCAGCTCCACAATAAAGAGCACAGTTGGCTGAAGCAACAAATGTAATGGGGCTTGTCCATACAATATCGCCCTTTTTTATACCGAGCGCTAAACATGCCAAATGCAATCCTGATGTAGCAGAATTCACTGCTGTTGCATACTTGGATTTACAAAACTGAGCAAGGTTATCTTCAAATATAGGAACCAGTGGACCCTGGGTCAACATAGGAGACTTTAAAACTTTCTCAACAGCTTTAATATCTGAAATAGTGATGTCTTGTTTTCCGTACGGTATCATAAAATTTGGAGGCTGAAGCCGGAATCGAACCGGCGTAAACGGCTTTGCAGGCCGCTGCATAACCACTCTGCCATCCAGCCCTATTCTTTAAAAGTTGACATTGTATATGAAAGTCCAGTTTGAAGTGTAATTATTAATGCTAAAAGTAATAAGAAGTTAGAAATGAACAGAATTAATGAATGGTTTAGAGTCATGCCAAGCAAATAAGAAGAAAATGCAAAGAGCTGGGTAAATGTTTTAATTTTTGCTAGGAAGGTTACTTTAGTTGCATCAGAGTTATTCTGTCTTGCATTTAAGTCTCGTAAAGCACCAACCCAAAACTCTCTTACGAGCATAATTCCTCCTACGAAGCCAATAAATACACTAGATAATTCAATACTCAAAGCAAGAATAATAAATGTTACTAATATCTTGTCTGCAATGGGATCTAATACCGCCCCTGTTATAGATTCAAGATTATATTTTCTTGCAAGGAAACCATCCCAATAATCAGAAATGCTAGCAAGAAAAAAAAGAAATAACGCCCAGCCATATAAATCATAAAAAGTGATGAATAAAAAAATGATGGGAGAAATTAAAATTCTGAAGTATGTTAATGATTGAATAAAATAATTCATGATTTATAAAAAATATTTATCTCTTCTGCTAGTTTAATACTTATTCCTGAAACCTTACATAGATCATCTACTGAAGCTGCCTTAATCGATTGAATAGACTTAAAGTGATTTATTAGATCTTTCCTTTTCTTGGGCCCAAGACCCTTTATATTATCAAGGGAAGATTTCTTAACAGACTTAATTTTTTTCTTTCTGTTGCTTGTAATGGCAAATCTATGGGATTCATCACGAATTTGTTGGAGGAATAAAAATCCTGGGCTATCTTTTGGCATTTCAATAATCCCATCTTTGGAAAGAATTGTTTCAGTTGCTCTAACCCGTTTAGATCCCTTTACAATGCTCAGGATGACGGGTGGGTTTTTTGCCAAGGCCAAAAAGGTACTCAATACAGCATTCAATTGAAGCTTCCCTCCATCAATTAGAATAATATCTGGTAATGGATTTACATTCGCTTTATTAATTCTTCTTTCAAGAACATGTCTAATTGAGCCTATATCATTTCCAGATAATTCTTTTGGTATATTAAAAAGTCTGTAATTCTTTTTTTCAGGCCCATAAGAGGAGAACCTCACAGCCGACGCTACGGCATGCTTACCTCCATGATGACTGACATCAAAACCTTCTATTGTTAGATGTTTGCTAGCAAGGCCTAAGTTGAAACTGAGATCTTTTATAGCAAATAAATATTTATCAGCCTGATTGACCCTATTTTCAATAACTTGGTTAGCATTTAATTTGCCTAATTTAGCAACTTTTCTAAGATTTGAATGAATGCTTGCAGAAATTGAAATTTCTTTACCGAATTTTAGCCTAACAGCTTGCTTGATAAGAGGAAGATTTCTGGGCTTAATATTTAAAACAATTTTCTTAGGTAGTGAGAAGGGGTTCTGATAATAAGAAAATATTAAACTTTGAAACAAGCTATCAATATCATGTAGCTGATTTCCTTTTAGATAGTGAGTTTTAGTCCCTCTAATCTTCCCATCCCTAACTGATAATATACATATCCCAGTTCTATCAAGCTTAGAAACACATGCAAAAAAATCAACACTAATTAATGAGCTATTAAAAGATTGCTCTTGATGAAGAAGATCCAGGCTCCTAATTCTTTTTTTAACTTCCTGCGCTCTCTCAAATTCTTGCTGTTCTGCAAGTTTATGCATCTGGACAGTCATTAATGACTTAGTTTTCTTTCCAGAAGATGATAGGTAATGCTGCGAAGATATAATATCTCCTTGATAACTAATTTCAGAAATTAAATTGACGCATGGAGCAGAGCATCTTTGCATTTGATGCTCAATACATGGTCTAGACCTGTTATTAAATGTTGTATCGCTACAATTTCGAATTTGGTAAATTTTCTGCAAATCCTTAATTGTTGCTTTAACAGCTTGAGCACTTATATAGGGGCCAAAAAAATTTTTTGAGACGGCATGTTTTGATCTTTTCATACTAATGCTCGGGTATTTATGATCCAAAGAAAAATGCACATAAGGATATGTCTTATCATCACGCAAGAGGATATTAAATCGAGGCAAATTTTCTTTAATCAAAGATTGCTCTAGGAGCAAAGCTTCGGCCTCAGTAGTTGTTGAAAAAGTTTCAATTTTGTCTGTAAGGATTTTAATTTGTTGTGTTTTTCTATCCTTGAAAGAATTGCCAAAATATGAGGAGACTCTTTTTTTTAAATCTTTTGCTTTGCCTATATATATAATTTTATTTTTAGAAAAAAATTTATATATCCCAGGGGTTTTAGGAACTTGTTTTAAATCTAAGGCCATTAACTAAGAAATTTCTTTGCAATATCTTTACTGGCAGTAACTCCATATTGATCAAAGGGATTAATTTCTAACATAGATGCCGTTATAAAAACTCGATGCTCCCAAGTTGCAAGTAAGAAACCAAGTCCTGCAAGAGATAGCTTATTTAAATGAAAAAGATTAACCGGAGAATTGCTATTCGTTTTTTCAAGTAAACTAGCTGATCCCCTGAAATCAGAGGATAGCAAAGAAGCCTGACCTTTTGCCTGAGCGGATGATAGAGGGCTGCTTCTTGATGCCGAATAAATAATATCTGTACAAAATCCCGCTGTGCCCTGATGTAATAGTTGAAAGTATGAATGTTGAGCAGTTGAGCCAAAGCCTCC
>Ga0315315_10002026_pt1 | contig 18589 bp, 19 predicted proteins | sample M140m3416metaG_FD_203699 | JGI IMG/M metagenome (GOLD analysis project Ga0315315, IMG submission 203699) | Ammonia-oxidizing marine archaeal communities from Monterey Bay, California, United States - M1 40m 3416 | ecosystem: Environmental > Aquatic > Marine > Intertidal zone | place: USA... | reverse complement strand
AATATTTAGCAAAAAAAATGATTAGCGAGTCACTTTTAAAAAGATCAGATACAATAACTACATTTAAATCGAAGGATTTGTTTGAGAGTATGAGTTTTAATTAATTGTTTAGTTGTAATGATTTAACCCCTTTTTGATTTTAAAGGGGTTTTATTTATTTAAAGCGCCAATTTAAAAGTAAAACCTTTACTTTAGCTGTTCATATAAAATAAAAAAATAATGAGTGTAGGAACAGTAAAATTTTTTAATAACGCCAAAGGGTTCGGATTTATAACGCCAGAATCAGGTGATAAAGATGTATTTGTACATAGTAATAATTTAATTGACAATATCACTGAAGGAGACAAAGTGAGTTTTGATGTGGAGTCAACTGAAAAAGGCCCAAGCGCAATAAATGTTAAAATAGAATAATTTTTTCTATTTTTTTTTATTTACAAAGCCCCTTTATAAATAGAGGGGCTTTTTTTTAACATAAATGCTATCTTTGATAAAAACCATATTATGAGTAGCAAATTTTTTGGTAATAGTAAAGTTAAAGATCCTCAAGGACAAAAAAATAAAAAAACGATAACCCCTAGAGCTGTTAAAAGAACTATGGCAGTTCGAAAAACAGGTCGAGGGAAATAATCATTCAGAGGTCGTTTGGGGTAGATTTTAAAAATCCATCCAACACTTACTGATGTTTATTTTTGGTCAGGATATTTAAACCATATACCTCCTACAAACATAAAAGCAATTGTTGCCCATATCACAATTGACGGAAAATCAGGCGCTAAAGGGACTGTTCCCATTTCGACAGTATGGCCAAATTGATTAATAACCGCGTCTGCACTTGATGAAATTTCAACCCCAGATTGCTTTAATTCTGAAAGCTGGTATGACATGCCTTTTTGAGCCTGAACCAAAAAGGATGACACTTGAAGCCCAAAGAAAATTATACATGTACAAAATAAGGTTAAAACTGCTTTAGCATAGGTTGGCATATTTAACTCTCTAGACCTTCTTATAAGATAAAATGCTAATATTGTCATAATAATGACACAAAGAAGATAAATGGCATTATTTATGAAATTCAGATTTGCTAATTGAATAATTTCAAATTCTTTCATTTTTAGTTTATTTATGGTTAATTTAAAACAATATACAAACAAGATATATAAGTATTTTAAAAAAAGATTTCTTCCTATAACTTTAAATAAAATCATTGAATTTTTAAACGTATGCGTATCAAAATTAAATTTAATATATACAAGCTAATCTGTCTTTTAGTCATCAGTCATTTGTCATTTGCACAAAGTAAATTTGATAGTTTATTTAAAGACCCAAAAAGACTAACAACTCATAAATTAAAGTTAGAATTTTCCGATACACTTGGGAATAACACCTCCCTGCCATTATTAATTATAAAAGGTAAAAATAAAGGTAAGGTATTCACAATTCTAGCAGGAGTTCATGGAGCAGAATATGCCCCAATAATTGCCACTCAAGAGCTGATAAAAGAATTAAATCCTGATGAACTAGTAGGAACAATAATTATATTACCCATTACAAATATTGGATCTTTTTACACGAAGACACCTTATATAAACCCTTTGGATAATAAAAATATAAATAGAATTTTTCCAGGTAAAAAAGACGGAACTGTTTCTGAGAAAATTGTCAATTTTATAAGTTCAGAAATTATCCCAATAAGTGACGTGTTTCTTGATGTTCATAGTGGTGATGCTTCTGAAGATCTTCTTCCTTTTGTATGCTATTATGATAATAAAAAATTTTCGAAGCAAACCAAGATTACAAGAGAGCTTTGTGAATATAGCGGATTTGAAAATGTTGTGTCATATTCCTATACAATTAAAGAAGATGAACCAGCACAATATGCATTTAAACAGGCATGTCAAGCTGGAAAAATTGCATTTAGCTTTGAAAGTGGTAAACTTGGATATTTACAACCTGAAGCAGTTAAAAGAATTAAAAGAGGTTTTTATAGAATTTTTAATAAACTTGAGATGTACAATTCCAAAGAAGTATTGGGACAGATGAAATTTCAAAGATTAGATAGACAGATTTATATTGACTCTCCGGCAAAAGGTATTTTTTATAGTAAATTTAAGGCTGGAAGCAAAGTTGTTAAAGATGAAATAATTGGATATATAACTGATGAGTTTGGTAAAACAATAAAAAAAATAGTATCACCAAAAACAGGAGTCATACTTTATATGAAAGGTACACCACCTACTAAAACTGGCAGTAGATTATTTTGTATAAGCTCATATAAAACATAGTCCCCTGACGATCACTATTCACTTTAAAACCCTTTAATTTTTTAGACTAAACTTGCCCTCCTAGTTCAACGGATAGAACAAGAGTTTCCTAAACTTTAGATCCAAGTTCGATTCTTGGGGAGGGTACATTATTAATTTTTCTTATCGAAAAGCCCTTCAGAGAGGTACTTAAGTCCCGTATCACATGCAATAGCAACTACTCGAGATTTCGGGCCTAGTTTTTGGGATATTTGTATAGCTGCAGCAACATTCATTCCACTTGAGGTACCACAAAAAACACCTTCTTTTAGGGCAAGGTCTCTAGATGTTTGTCTAGCAATTGATTCTTCTATGGTTATAACATCATCAACAAGTTTTGAGTCATATATTTTAGGTATAAATCCAAGCCCAACTCCTTCAACATTATGGGAGCCTTTAATACCTTTTGATAATATTGGCGAACTAGATGGTTCTACAGCAATAATTTTAGAATTAGAATTTGCGTTTTTAAATGCCTTTGCGATTCCCATAAGCGTCCCTGCAGTCCCAACTGTATCACAAACAGCATCTATACTTCCATTAATCTGATCAAGAATTTCTTCTCCTAAAGGAACAAATCCTTTTATAACGTCTTCATTGTCAAGTTGATTGGTGAAAAAAGTATTTGGTTCTTTTGAAATTTCTTTAGCTCTATTGATCATTTTATTTATTAATTCTTTGGTAATCTTTCCATCTCTACTCTTTATGACCTCTAAATCAGCTCCAAGTGAATTCATTAAACTAATCTTCTCTTTTCCAAATACATTTGCAGTAATTAATCTAAATCGATATCCTTTTAAAGAACAGACGAATGCTAATCCAGCTCCTGTGCTACCTCCAGAATATTCAACAACTGTCATCCCTTTTTTTAAATTACCCCTCTTTTCTGCTCCTTCTATCATGGCTAGCGCCATTCTATCTTTTTTTGAACCAGTTGGGTTATATGCCTCTAATTTCAAATAAATTTCACCACAACCTCTTGGAACTATTTTTTGAAGTTTAACTATCGGAGTATTTCCAATTATTTCTAAAATATTTTTCATAAAATAAAATTAATTAATATTTCTTTTTTGTCACAGGATTAGGGACAAGTAGTATTTAACTGATTTCAAATATGTTATGTATAATTTTACTACCTTAAACCTAATTGAGGATTTAAAAAATGAAAATTTCAAAACTTATTTTAATTTTGAATTTACTTGTAGCCGTAAATTTTATTTACGGTCAAAGGCCAAATACAAAAAAAATAGCCGTTCCCTATCTGCAATCTCCTATAAATCCGTTAAATAAAAATATTGAAACCTATTTTTCTAAAGTAGTAAATTATTCAACTGTTTTTCAAACGTCAAATTCTCAATTAAATTTAAAAGGTTATAAAAAAGTCTCATCAATTGGAGAAGCAGATTTAGAGGTAAAGTTTGTGATAAATAATGCCTCTTTTACAAGCAAGCCCTTCAAAGCAAAATATAAGAAAAAAGTTAATGATAGTACATATATTGATGCTGAGGGAGGAAAGTATATGGTTGAGGCAACAATTAATTTCAGTGAATACGTAAATGATTTAAAAAACGATAAACTATTAATTTCAAATGAGGGAATTAATATTTCAAATCAATTTACCTCCGATTTAATTAAGGATTACGCTTCCGCTGTAAAGCAGCATAACAACAATAGGTCATCAATTGCAATAAGAATATTTAATGAAAATGCCAATGAAGGGTTAATGAGATTTAATAATTCTGTCAATGATAAATATGGGTATCCATTATATTATTACTATATCGCATTTGCAAGAGGTAGAGGAAAAAAATTTGATTATTCAGATTTATCAAGATCTTTTGAAAATATTGAAAGAATTAAGGAAATTATAAAAATTGCTTTTTCAGGATCAAATCCACCTAGATATGGAAATTTTAGTGACGAAATGACAAATGAATTATCTTCTAGAACTGAAGAATGTATAAAAATATTGGAGAATGCAATAAAAGAATATATACCTAAGAAAAAAAGAACTAGAATAGGAGATAAAATGATTGATCATTTATATATAAATTTATCTGCTGCATATTTTTTAAATGGAAATTTAAATAAAGCTTCTGAAAGCCTTAAAAAAGTTAAAATAAATAAAGGAGAGATTAAGGAGGCTGGAAGGTTTAACTCTAAAGTAGATGATGTTAATAACAGAATAAAAGCACAATGAAAAAAATATTAATAGGGGAATAATTATTCAGAAACTATACAAAACAAAGTCGTCAAGTGTTCCTCTTAGTGAGTTCAAGGACTTTTTTTATATTTAATATCATAAATTGATAAAATCAAAAAGCTTTTAATCCTTTTATTAACTTTCGTAAAGCTAGGCTGTTCATCTAATATGAGTGAAAACAGCTTATCTACTGAATTAGAATATTATAGCTTATCAGTTACTTCCTCGGATGGAGGGACAGTTAATACAAATGGTGGTTATTACAAAGCTGGGACCCAAATAAAAATAACAGCCACTCCAGATGAAGGGTATGTTTTTTCAGAATGGATGGGTATCAACTCAAATGAAAATCCTTTGACTGTAAAAGTGGATTATGATCACAATATATCAGCAATCTTTATCAAATTTGATTAAAAGTTTAAATGCTCAGTTTATTCTAAAGCAGTCTCCTTCATTGCAGCTGCCATTGCTCCTGATGCATCAAAGTAATCTCTCATTTCATGAATTTGTCCTTTAGCATTAAACTCGAAACTATGGTAAGCATTTGTTATGATAACATTACCATTCATCGGATTTTTAGCAGTCCAAACCCCATAAGTTCTTACACTTCCATTTGAAACACCTAAGGAATCTGTTCCTGGAAGCCATACTTCAGCATTATAGGTAATCTCGTCAAAATTATCCATCCATCCTTTACCCGCTGCGATGAAGGAATCATATTTTCCTGGTTCTGATCCATAGAATGGTGGATAGTGAGTCACTCCTGGACAGATCAGAGGCTTTTGCCCTTCAATATCTTCAGTTAGAAAAAGATCAAAGAACTTTTGAGCTGTAGCAAGATTCTTAGAGTAATTTTCATTCAAATTGGTCGAGGTTTTTTCTCCAGTTTGATTACATGAACTTGTTAAAACAAGAATGCCAACAAATAAAATAATATTTTTCATTTTTTTGATTTTAAAACTACAATGTATGAAAAATTCAATTAAAGCTGTTTCGGTTAGTTTTGATTGAATAAAAGCTTTATTAAGGCCATATAAAAAACCTTTAATATAAAGGTGCTTCATAAAATTAATCGTATAAATATATTTTCATCCTGCATAAATATAACCACATCCCTTAGCTTGAACTTCACCAAGTGCCCATACTCCAGTCGGAACAATTTGGATGCCTTCTATAATATGATCTTTGAAATCTTGGAACACTTTGTCAGGATCTAAACTCTTCCTTTTAGCTATAATACCGCTAATAATTTTTGTTGCAGTACCACAAACACAAAATAAGGATCCTTTTTCCAACATTTCTGAAATACCAACAGTTCCACCAGCTGGTAAATCTCCTTTTTGAGGAATATTAGTAAAATTTCGAATTGAAGGTTTTCCAGTTTTTGGATCGCTTACACTAAAGAACTCTCCTAAACCATACTTCTCCCAAAGCGCAGATTTAAATGCTGGTGATATTCCCATGGATCTAAAAACAGTAATTGCAGTTATATCATTCTCAGGGACCTTCATATCTATATTTGATTGATAAAAGGCCCAATTCCAGTGAATAGGAAAGCCTTTATTGAATGAAGTGCCGTCGTAGACAATCTTTTTAGATCCTTTTACTTTTGATACCCAATCTTTTGCATCTGATATTTCATCATCATTTGTATCTAGATTTAAATCTAGAGTTTCAATTTCCTTGAGTAATGGGAATGCGCTTGTTGTAGTTCCTAGTGCCAACGCAGCTATAAATGATCTTCTTGTTTGAGACATAATTTTTAGTAGATTAGTTTTATTATGTAAATAAATATAATAACAAATTTTTGAATTTTGAATTTCTTTTTTGACAAACAAAATCAAAATTTGAATTAATAATTTTGTTATTTATTAGGTGAATTTTTTATTATAAATAAGTGAATAATGGAATTTTCAAGACATTATATATTTTTAATTGCACTATATATCTCATTTTTCCAAACATTATATCCCTTTTGACTTAGATGTAATTTATCAATCAAAAAATATTGATCTATAATAGTCCCGTTAGAATTAATAAAATGCTTAAAAATATTTACATAAAAAGCCTTTTCAGTTTTTTTAAGATTATTTTTTATTAAGTGATTTAATCTTTTTATTTTTTTCATTTCATCAATTCTATGTTGGCTTGGTTTAATAGAAACACAAAGAATATTAGCATTGGGGAATTTAATCTTGATTTTACGAATTAATTCTTTGTACAGATTATTTATTTCTTCTGCTGAATATCCTAAAGAGAGATCATTCCCACCAACATATAATACAATTATAGCAGGATTAATTTCTGAAAATAGGGTTTCAAAATAAGTCAAACAATCCTTTATAAAAGCCCCTCCAAATCCTAAATTTAACACATTATAAGGAGCAAAATCTGAATTTAAGTTTTTCCACAATCTAAAGGTTGAACTTCCATAAAAAACAACAAGATTTTTTTTATAAATAGCACTTTCTTTTTTTTTGACAAGCTTATTAATTTCGTTTTGATATCCTGATGTGACACTCCTTAAATCGCCTACCCATTTACGGTATTTTTTATTTAAAGAATTAAGAAAAATACTCAATTGATTTCGGTTACTAGAGTCTTTGATTACCTCAGATAATCGGAAAGGTTTTTTTATTTCACAGCGATAAACAGTTCGCGAATGATATTTATCAAAATTAACCATCACCAATGGAACTATCAATGGATCTAATTTTGAGTGTATAATCATTTTAAATACACCTGCCTTAAAATCTGTTGGCGATTTAGCAGTAGTTGATGACCTTCCTTCAGGTGTTACAATTAAATTACCCCCTTTTGATAGGACTAATTTTGAAGCTTTATAGAATTCTTCTTTACTTTCTTTTAGTGTTTTTTCAGAAACTTCTTTGGGGATATATTCTTTTGAATATACGCGTATATAATCAAATTTGTCGTAGTAGTTTTTGTGTGCTTTTTCATAAGGAAGACTATGACGAATTACTCGTATTCCTGGAGTTTGATAATAACTATTTGAGATGACACTACTTATAAAATGACTGTCTAAGGTGATTTCAAAGTTATTGTCAAGGATATAAGATTTATTATTAGAAATATGGTTATAAATAAAAATAATTCCAGACTCAGAAGGAAGATTTTCTGTACCTCTAAGGTCAAACTTTTTAAGATTAAATAAATCCCTAACTAGTTCTGCAGAGGTAATCCTACCCTCTAAAGGAGTATGAAATTTTTTAGCTAAAAAGGCTTTGAAATATTGTTTTAGGGCATTTTTAAATTCCATTGGAAGAATCCTTTTCTGAGCATGGCATTAATTTAGGTTATTTAAAAGCGCTAATAGTTGAGTGTATTTACGGATAAAGTATTTAGCAGCTGTTTTTTTCTTTCCTATTTTGATTGAAAAAGCTTTTTCAGGCATATTTAAGAACATATTTTCATCAGTCACATCATCACCAGCGACTAAAATAAAATCATAATCTTTTGAATTTAATAAATCTAAAGCAACCACTCCTTTATTAATATTTGCTGGGACTAATTCAAGCACTTTATTACCATCTAGAAGCGTTAAACCGTTAGGAAGTAAACTTGTCAAAACTGTTTTTAATTCAACAGATCTTTTTGTACCCAATTCAGGGTCAGCTTTGCGATAATGCCATGCTACAGAGCTAGTTTTTTGTTCAATAAAAGTACCAGGTGTATTGTCAGTAAAAGTATCTAATATTGGAATTAGATGTTCTTTCCAGTCCTCACTAATACTCTTTTTCTGCTCCCATTTATTTTGTTTAAATTTTGTAAAAACTCCATGTTCAGCGACTAAAGTTACATTTAAATGTGTAAAATATTTCTCTAAAAACTCGTAAGGGCGGCCACTTATTATAACCAGGTCTGTATCCTCTTTTTTGGTCAGTTTTTTAATGAGCTCCAAGAGATCTTTTGTGGGAATTGCTTTATTAGGATTTTCTTGAAACCCTACCATTGTTCCATCATAATCTAATAATAGAAGTTTGTTCCTCGATTCTTTGTAAGTTTTTGAAATTTTATTTGCTATGGATTTATCAATTAACTTTACTTGAGAGCTATATTCTTTATTAGAGGAATCATTAAGTGCTTTCATAAAGCTTGAAGACCATTTATTAATATCGTAGCGTCTAATTCTTTTCCTCAATAAAATATTGCGTTCTTTTTGTTCTTTTAATGGCATTTCTAAAGCAATTTTGATAAACTCAGATAATTGTTCAATATCAAAAGGATTTACTAAAAGCGCCTGAGGAAGTTCTTTAGAAGATCCTGCAAGCTCACTTAAAATCAAGACACCGTCATTATTAATTCGCGTAGCTAAATATTCTTTTGCAACCAGGTTCATTCCATCTCTAAGGGGAGTAATCATTGCAACATCAGAAGACACATAAAGATCTATGAGGTTTTCAAATTCCATTGAACGATAATAATACCAAACAGGAGTCCAATTAACTGACGCAAATTTCCCATTAATTCTTCCTACAACCTCATCAGTCTGGCGTTTTAGTTTTTTATACTGAGCCACTTTAGAGCGAGAGGGAACAGCTAACATTACCAAACGAATCTTATCACGATATTGGGGATAAGTATCTAAAAAACGTTCAAAGGCTAATAATCTATTTACCACTCCTTTAGTATAGTCAAGGCGATCAATTGACAAAATAAGTTTACCCTTGTTTTCTAATTTATGAGTATTGATTTGTTTTTTTAGTTCGGAACTTTTAGAATCATCCTTTTTAACGCTCTCAAGTGCAGAAGCTTCAAATTTTTTGTAATCAATTCCCATTGGAAAAGTATTTACTACAATTTCACGTCCTTGGTGAAGAATAATATTGAAGTTAACTTCTAAGTTCAGTATGCGTTTTACTGAACTTAAAAAATGCCTTTCGTAATCATAGGTATGAAACCCAATAAGATCTGCACCCAATAATCCGTTTAGTAATCGTTCTCTTTCAGGAAAAATTCTAAATATTTCAAAAGAAGGAAAGGGAATGTGTAAAAAGAAACCAACCGTTACATCAGGCATGATGTCCTTTATCATCTGGGGACAGAGCATTAATTGATAGTCATGAATCCATACTTTATCTCCATCTTCAATAACATTTAAAACTTCGTCAGCAAATTTTTGATTTACTTGGACATAATATTCCCATTGATTAGTATCAAACTGATGAAACTCTATAAAATAGTGGAATAGGGGCCAAAGACACTTATTTGAAAAGCCAAAATAAAAATGATCTAGTTCTTCTTCATTCAAAAAAACAGGCCAATATTGGGTTTTTTCTAAATCTTCATGAATTTGTTTCTTACTAGAATCATCCAAAATGTCAGAACTTACTCCAGGCCAACCAACCCAAAGGGACTCCCCCTCTTGGTGAAAAGATTTCATACCAGTTGCAAGTCCTCCACTTGTAGGAGTAAAAGACCAGTCAGTTTTCTCCTTTTTCGCTTGAACTGGCAATCTGTTTGAAACGATTATATTTTTAGCCATTCTCTCGAATTTTATCTGTAAAAAGTAGAAAAATATAACCATTAGATAAGAATGCCTATTATGAAAGGGTTTAATCTCTCAATTTTTAGAATTTGAAAATTTAAAGATCAAAAAAAAGAGAATGCTGCAATATATTTATGTTCTCAGTTCAAATTTGATTTTTAAACCTTTTTTGGTTACACACTTTGATATGAAGAACTATAATTTTGGGATATTTGAATTTAAATTTTCAATTATATTTTAAATATAAAAAAATGATGTCTATGAGTAATGCACAAAACTTGAATTATGGGATTATTGGAAATTGCAAATCTGCAGCGCTCATAGATAAAAATGCGTCTATCGATTGGTGTTGCCTTCCAAGATTTGATTCACCCTCTATTTTTGCCAAAATATTAGATACGGAAAAAGGAGGAGGTTTTGGCATATATCCAAAAGAGAAATTTAAAGTAAAACAGAACTATCTTGATGAATCGTGCATTCTAATTACCAGATTTGAAAACAAGAGCTCTTCCTTTGAGATCATTGATTTTATGCCTCGCTTTCAAAATGAAAAAGGAGAATACTTTGCACCACCCGAAATCATTCGTTTTGTTAAACCAATTAAAGGTAACACACGAATTAAATTTGAATACGACCCAAAGCTAGAATATGCGCAAGGGGAAACATCTCATCAGGTTAAAAAAAACGTGATTGTCAGCGAGGTAAATCATCCAAAGCACGATAGCCTATTTCTATATACCAACTTACCTCAGGGCCAATTAATTAACCAAGAATATCATAATTTAAATGAAACACTATTTTTCAATATTTCATACAATGAAAAATTAAAAATGCCAACACTTTCAAAATGTATGTTAGACTTTGATAAAACAAAAGTCTATTGGATGAATTGGTGCTCTAAAACACCTGTTTTTAAATATTACAATGATGAAATCCTAAGGAGCGCTATGACATTAAAACTTATGTCTTACGACAAAACTGGAGCTGTTTTAGCTGCTGTAACAACCTCCTTGCCAGAAACTATTGGAGAAGTAAGAAATTGGGATTATCGTTTTTGTTGGATTCGTGATGCATCTATGGTTATAAGGGTCATTTCAAAATTAGGACATAAAAGGATTGTAAAAAACTTTATTAATTATATCGTAGAGCTGATTCCTGAAAAGGATCAAAGGCTTCAAATTATGTATGGAATTAATGGAGAAACATTTTTAAAAGAAGAATTTTTAGATCATCTTTCTGGTTATGAAAATTCAAAACCAGTAAGAATTGGTAACGCTGCTTTTTCTCAAAAACAAAATGATATTTATGGTATTTTGATGGACGCTATTCATGCCGAAATGAAAGAATTTCCAACCGATTTTGAGCGTACAGAGGAAATATGGTCAATAGTAAAAGGTATTGTTTGGGTCGTAAGAAAAAATTGGCAAAAAGCCGACAAGGGAATTTGGGAATTTCGCTCTGAAGACCTTCATTTTACCTTTTCAAAAGTTCTGTGCTGGGTAGCTATAGACCGTGCTATCAAAATTGCTGAATTAGTTGGCAAAGATGAAGAAGCTTTTAAGTGGGAACCCTTAAAGGAAGCAATAAAAAATGATATCGAAGAAAAAGCTTGGAATATTGACATCCAAGCTTATACTCAATCCTATGGATCAAAACATCTAGACGCTTCCGTATTATTAATAGAATACTATGGATTTGTTTCGGCTAGCGAAATTAGATTTAAGAAAACGGTTAAGGCAATCGAAAAAGAATTAGCTCATGAGGGTCTCTTATATCGTTATAAAAATAAAGATGATTTTGGCCTGCCCTCTTCGTCATTTACAGTATGCACTTTTTGGTTTATTAATAGTTTGATTAAAATAGGTGAAGTAAGAAAGGCAAAAGAGTATTATGATAAATTATTGAGTTACAGCAATCATTTAGGACTTTTTAGTGAAGATATTGATTTCGAATCTAAACGACTTTTAGGAAATTTTCCACAAGCTTATTCTCATTTGGCATTAATAGACACAGCCCTTTCTTTTAATAGTGCTGCTAAAATGCATAGCAAACCTTTATAAAAAAACTAAAAATTTCTTTTTAAGGATTATACTCTGTGGCTGAGAATAAATTTATGAGCGATAATTTGAAGAACCAAAGGCTTCCCCTCTTCCATTTTGACAATACTGCCTTAAGCTTTCAAGATATTTCCCCGAGCTATAATTCATGTTTGAATACAAATCATCCATTTCTGTAAAACCTTCATAGGTATATCGAAGCCTAGTTTTTCCTCCATTTTCATCTAAATCATATTTCATAATATGTCCAATATTATCCCATTCAGATTCAACACATTGAAAATGAATGAATTTATTTTTCTGAATTTTAATAATTTTAAATTTAAAGGTGGCTAAATCAACAAATTCAAAAGTGATATTTGAACCTTTCTCAAATTTTCCACTGACCATAGTGGTATACCAATTTGACATAGATTTTTCATCTGAAAGTGCTTTAAAAACTTCTGCAACAGGAGAATTAATGTGAAGTAAATGTTTTATAGGTATCATAATAATTGATTTGTAGTAATATGTAAAATTAAAAATCTTTTAAATAGATAACTATATCAAAATTGACTTTTGACAATAGATTAACTTAATGTATGGGATCCAGAATAAGTAAATGAGGAATGGGTATATTTGAATTAGATTTTAATAAAATAAAAACGTGAAAAAAATTATATTTCTTTTTTTTCTAACACTTAGTCAAGCTAATGCCCAGTGGGAATATAAAGTTAATAACACTGAAAAAACTATAGAAGCGATTGGAGGTCTACAATTTAAAACCCAATTTCAAGATACGATCATCTTAAATTTATCAAAATCCAGAAAACTAGGGTTAGATTTTTCAATCCAAGGGAAATATTTCAAATCTGGAGAAAAATACTATGTTTTATTTGAGATTTCGGATCGTAAAATTAAAGTCTTACGCTCAATTAATGAAAGAAATAGATTTAGAATTTTTGAGGTTAAGGATCTAATCAGCAAAGAAAAGTATGAATTAGAAGACTTTTTAAAGATTCTTAAAGAAGGTGAAGAATGTGTTTTAACTATTCGTTCAAATACTAGAGTTATTCAAGGATATAATCAACTCACAGGAAGTGGAACGGCAATCAATAATGTTCTTAAGTCAAGTATCCCCTAAGACATTTAGCTATAATTTAATTTTACATTATAGGATCACAACCAAAAGCATAACTATCAGTCGTGATAATTGTTTTAAAGGGCCCACTTAAGATGGAAAGATTTTTAAGTCAAAAACAGAATTAAATGGTGTTGATAAATAAGAATTTAATTTTATTCAATACATTAGGGAAACTACAAAGATCAAATCTTATGGAATGGTATATGAAAAACAGATGGTGGATCTGGACGATAACAGGAATTTATCTAGCTTATAGATTAGCAACAAGCTTTTACTACAGCTAGTAAACCTTTTGGATAAAGATCACTTTTAAATTAGTAAAGCTCTCTTATTTTAATGTTTTTAAAATATGCTTTTCCAGGGTGATCTTGAAGGCAAATAGCCCCTTTTTTAAATTTAGCAAAATCATACCAGCGTTTACCTCCTAGGTATGGATAATCTTCAGATTTGTTGAATTTACTTTTTAAAAATGAGTCATCCCATTCAGGACCACTTAGAGGGAATTCATTAATTACTACATCATTTAATTTAAGTAATCCTTTATTATTTTTCTGATCAATTTTAATATAGTATTGATTCCAATCCCCTACAGGGTTTGGTTTTAATTCACCTTTAGGAGAAAACAAATCATACACAGCTCCTAAGTATTTTTTCTTTTGATCTAAATCGCCTAATACGTTATTGAGTTCTATATCGCCGCCTAAAACATCCTCGGGTTTTGCATACACTTGTGGATCAATGATTTGAATTTCAGGGCCGGTTTGATATGGAAATTTGTAAGCCATATCTTCATCTACACCCCACATAAATCCACTATTACCGCCTTTTTCAATTTTCCACTCAAAAGAAATCTCAAAGCTTTCATATGTTTTATTAGAAAGCAAACTTGCATCATCTTCTCCAGACTCTAAACCTGAAATTTTGTTGAAAATTAGAATCCCATTTTCAACGCTCCAACCTTTTTTTAATCCGTTATCTTGAAAATAGTGCCATCCGTCAAGAGAATTATTTTTGATTAATGAAACCCATTCATTTTTTGGAGACTTACAAGCGATAAATAATAGAACAACAATAAACTTTTTCATTTTTAATATTTTATAAGGTAATGTTAGTTTTAAAAGTCTCTATTGAGAATCAAAAGGTAATATAATTATATTTTTTAGTTTAGTACGATGATAAAGTTTATAAAAATAACACTCAAGGGCTTAGCAATATTCATTCTATCAATAGCCCTTATTTATCTTTTTTTTTCTATAAAATGGAGATTAGAAGCTTCAAGGGACTATGCGCTTTTTGGGCCGGAAGCTCCAAAACTCAAAATCAACAACAAGGTATACAGAGATCTAAATAAAAACGGGAAATTAGATACTTATGAGAATCCAGAGGCTCAAATTGAAGATAGAGTTGAAGATTTGATTAGTCAGATGAATCCATATGAGAAAGCTGGAGCAATTTTTATTAATATGATTGGAATAAATGCCGACGGAACTCCAATGGAATTCCCATCATTTTCAGATCCTTTTTCTTTTTTAATGGAGACTTCCTCTGTGCAAATTGCCAAGAAAAAAATGAATCATTTCAATATAAGAGCCTCGCACCCAAAAGAAAAGATGATAGAATGGCAAAATGCTATACAAAAAATGGGAGAACGAAGTCGTCTTGGAATACCAATAACAATTGCCTCAGATCCTCGGCATGGTGTTCCAACTCAATTGGGAGCATCAATTCATACACCATATTTTTCCTCTTGGCCATCTGCATTAGGAATGGGGGCTATTAATGATTCTCTTTTAGTTCAAGATTTTGGAGCTATTGTTCGAGAAGAATATAAAGCTCTTGGAATTCGAGTGGCATTAGGGCCAATGGCGGACACGAGTACAGAACCTCGTTGGTTTCGAATAGGTGGAACTTTTGGAGAAAATTCAGATGTGAATTCAAGACTTGTATCGGCCTATATAAGAGGACTTCAAGGAGATAGCCTTGGGGTAGGTTCCGTGGCAGCCATGGTTAAACATTTTCCTGGAGGAGGAACACCAGAAAATGGAAAAGATACTCACTTTCCACCTGGAATTCAAATTTTTGAAGAGGCAAATTTCGAAGAGCACTTAAAGCCTTTTATAGCTGCATTTGAAGCAAAGACAGCTTCAGTAATGCCATTTTATAGTATTGCTAAGGGTATTACGACGGAAGAGGTTGGGGCATCGTATAATAAAGAAATTATTACTGGGATGTTAAGAGAAAGATTCAAATTTGAGGGAATTATTTGTACCGATTGGGCCATGATCTCTGATAAAAAAGCCATGGGGATCCTATTTAAACCTGCATCAGCTCATGGAGTTGAACATTTAAATACTGATGAAAGAATAATTAAGATTATTGACGCTGGGGTAGACATGATAGGTGGAGAAAGCCTTAGCGAGGAGTTAGTGGAACTTATTCTAAAGGGAAAAATTGAAGAAAAAAGAATTGATCAGTCCTTAAAGAGGATAATGAGGCAAAAATTTCAATTAGGACTTTTTGATAACCCTTATTTAACGAAAGAAAACTTAAAGGTTCTGGATAATAAAATTTCAATTGAAAAAGGAAAAGAAGCACAGCGAAAAGCTTTAGTCCTTTTAAAAAATAATCATGCGATTCTTCCACTGAAACCCCAAACAAAGATTTACCTGCACGGATTTGACACTAAAAAAGTAAAAAATGCTGAAGTAACTTCATTAGAAAAAGCGGATGTGATTATAGCTAAAGTTGACACTCCTCAGTGGGGGGGTGAAAAAGCTGGATCTGTAATGGAACTATTATTTAGTGGTGAAAGGCTTGATTTTCCTGAAGAAGAACTGGATATATTAATACCACTATTAAAAACGAAACCAACTATTTTAGTAGCAAACCTAAAACGCCCCACTGTACTTTCACAATTAGAACCATTCTCTAAAGCTATAGTTGCAAATTTTGATGTTTCAGAGGATATTATTTTTGAATTGATTTTGGGCGGTTTTAATCCTAGTGGAAATCTACCAATTCAATTACCCTCATCGATGAAAAGTGTTTTAAACCAAAAAGAAGACCTCGCATTTGATCTTGAAAAACCACTTTATGACTATGGCCATGGACTGAGGCTTAAAAATTTAGACTAATAATATTTATTAGACTTTGACAATTCAGCTTGTCCAACTTTAGAAAAAAAAAATTTATATAGTATATTTAACTTAAATTAAAATAACCATAAATGAAAAATTACTTTTTACTTTCACTACTTCTAGGATCAATTTTGTTTTCTTGTTCATCAACTACTACATTATCAAAGGAGACAAGTAAAAAAGAGAGAGCCTCGGGAATGGAAAATGTTCCCCTTATTGATCAGCTAAGAAAATATACATCACTTAGAATTCGTGGGACTCAGGTTTACTTAAATGGTATTTCTAGCATTAATAACCCCAATGAGGTTCTATTTATTGTTAATGGTGCCCAAGTTGGAAACTTTAGTAGTGTTCCGCAATTAAGGCCTGAGGAAATTAAACGTATAGAGGTGCTAAAAAACCCTTCTGATTTTGCACAATATGGAATGATGGGCTCTGGTGGAGTGGTCTTAATCACCACTAATTAACTGTTTTATCCCCTACATTTAGAATGGCATAAATTTGTATTTTTCAAATTAATTAGGAATAAATACTGAAATAAGTGATTAGTTTTTGGGAAAAGACACAATTGTTAAATTATGATTTAGTTGTTCTTGGAGGAGGAATCAGTGGAATGTTTTGTGCCCTTGAATATCGTAAATTAAATCCTAAAGCGAGTATTGCAATCTTAGAGCGAGGACTTTTTTCTAATGGGGCAAGTACTAAAAATGCAGGTTTTGCTTGTTTTGGTTCTTTAACAGAATTAATCAGTGACGCCAAACACATGGATAATAAATCCTTGTGTAAAATTGTTCAAATGCGCATAGAAGGCCTATCTCTTCTTAGAGAAACTCTTGGTGATAAAAACATTGACCTACAATGGAAAGGAGGGTATGAACTTTTCTTTGAAAAAGATCCAAAAGCTTTGAATCAAATTGATCATTTTAATGATTTACTAAAACCTCTTTTTAAAAAGAAAGTTTTTCATTACAACAATAGAAAGATAAAGCAATTTGGATTTGCAGAAGGCAGGGTAAAACATATTATAGAAAATCCTTTCGAAGGGCAAATCGATACAGGAATGATGATTCGTTCCCTTCGATCAAAAGTCAATCAAATGGATATATCGTTTTTTTCAAATCTAACTTTGACTGGTTTCGAAACTCATGAAAATAAAAACCACCTATCCCTTATTTTAAAAAACCAAGACTTAAATCTTAAATGTGAAAAGCTGGCTATTTGTAATAATGCTTTTGCAACTCAAATATTTCCATCACTAGATATTTCTCCTGGAAGAGGATTAATTATTTTAACTGAACCTATTTCAAATCTTAAATTAGATGGTACTTTTCATTACCAAGAGGGGTATTATTACTTTAGAAATATAAAAAACCGAATTTTACTTGGAGGAGGACGTTCAGTAGATTTTAAAACAGAAAATACTTCAAGTTTTGGAATTAATCCAAAGATTAAATCCCAATTAATAGATGATTTACAAAACTTTATACATCCTAAACAAAAAGTATCTCTAGCTATGGAATGGTCGGGAATCATGGCCTTCGGAAAAGATAAAATACCTTTAATAAAAAAACATCAAAATAACATAGCTTTAGGTGTAAAGCTTGGAGGGATGGGGGTAGCTATTGGAAGTCAGGTTGGAAAAAAATTGGCAATTCTATTAACAGATTAAAAATATAAAAGTCTCATCACAGATTTAAGACATATTATGTACTTTTAAACTATGAAAAAATTAAAATATTATTTTGGTTTTTCTTATTTAAAACCCTCTTTTTACTGGCCTATTCGAGTTTTACTGATTTTGTATTTTCTTTTGATTTACGGCGGCTTAATTTATGACTTGTCAACTGATAAAATCAAATATTATTCTAATACAGATCAGTATTTCAATATTATTTTATCTGACCCTAATTTTTATTACATATATATCGTTCCTTTTATAGTAATTTATTTTTTATCTGTCATTTTAGAATTCTTTCTTACCGTTGATGACAATAAAAACATTAAAAAGAAATAAAAAAACCGCTCCTTTTGGGAGCGGTCAAACAAATGAATAAATTAACAAAGAATAAATAATAAGCTCATGATGAAGCGAGCATTATATATTTTATAAGAAATGCAACAAACTAACGTTTTCATTTCTTATTATTCAAAGATAATGTCATTTTTAAAGAAATTATGTTATGAAAACTTCAAAAACGTCATTTTTTTTGAGTATTCAATAATTAGCATGATAAAATAAGAATATAATTAATTTTCATAA
>Ga0315315_10002025_pt1 | contig 18591 bp, 24 predicted proteins | sample M140m3416metaG_FD_203699 | JGI IMG/M metagenome (GOLD analysis project Ga0315315, IMG submission 203699) | Ammonia-oxidizing marine archaeal communities from Monterey Bay, California, United States - M1 40m 3416 | ecosystem: Environmental > Aquatic > Marine > Intertidal zone | place: USA... | reverse complement strand
CGATTCCGATATCATCTACGAGGTTGGGGATGCAGATGTGGTACAAGTAGACGAGAGGCGTTGCATCTACTACCCGTTGCAAGTGTTGTACGACAATGCAAATTGTTTAATTTGGGTGGAAGTTGGCGCAGGGGTCTGGTCCCCATGCTACAATCAAGTCTATGCCATGCGCAAGAAAAAGGATAAGTACGATTTAATGTACGAGAAAATCCAGAGACGATTGGATAATTGTACGTTGGTGAAAAATGTAGTGTTGCCTAGAAAAGCGACACTACGTGGCAAGCGAGTAAGGTTTAAAATCGTTTAAAGATCGTATCTTAAGTTTTTATTAGTTACCGTTCCTACATATGTTGATATTGGCTTGTAATCGCGTTTCTTACGTTCTCGGTTGTATATGTAAAACAATCCACCCACCATCACAATCAATAAAATAACCGTTAAGTAAAGTTCAATCGCTCTCCAATCTAAGTCATGCACCCCAACTGGAAACATGTTAAACAAATCGATAAAACCTTGATGCGTGTTCGCAATGATGATCCAGCTAAGTATAACTTTTGTCGATACGCTCATGATTACGTACATCTCGTCTTGTATGTCTCTATTCTTCACGAAAAATTTGACCAGTCCAAAACTAATATAGAGGATACCAAAAATAATACCCATGGCTTGGTAAAATCCTAAATCAAAGTCGTCAGGATGAGCAATATTGTAGGTTTGGAGCAGCACGTATACAATTTCCAAAGCAAGAAGCAGAAAGGCACCCATGTACATGAAATTGATTTCCCGTTTATCGTCCTCGTAATGGATCAACCATCCCAATCCCTGTATAACGACGTTGATACCTAATATGAAAAGTAAATCTTGTAAAAAGATGGAACCAACACTCAATACGAGTGCAACCGCTAAGATGCCCGCCGTGAATGAATATTCAACGGTGCGCCTGCCGTGCTCTAAATTATTTACTTCTTCGGACGGTTCTTTGCCGTACAAGAGATACAAGGCGATGGCGTGGGAGAAGCACGTCAGTCCTTCGTTGATAGAAACCCACGAATTGGCGTTTAGGGTAGTTAATGTATCGGTGGTGGTGATGCCTAGTTCATTTGTTTTGTAAATATGTTTGGCAACCAAAATATCCACGTCAGCGTCTTTAATGTGCGCGAAGAGCGACAGGGCAAAACTGACTAAATGGATAAGGAAAGCCGCTATGTGTAAGTTGTAGAGTAGCATGGCTCAAGGTGTTTTTGTTTATATAACCAACTTGTGTATTATATAGGCAATGATAAGTAATGCCTTGATTATTTTTTTATATATTGTTCTGGTTGCTACTGTCTGTTGTATAGTGGGATCGGCGATGCTAACGTTGTACGATATTCTGTCAAACCATTGTGTAAAAACAGCGGAAGTGGTGCCTATCCCTGATGCCCTCGAAGTATCCTACGACAGCGAGCGAAGTTTAGCATCCGCGTACGAAGATATGACGATAGAAGATGCCATTATGATGGACGACTACTAGTGCAAAATTAAACACATGAGAGTATATAACTTATGTAAAACGTAATTATACAATGAAAGGATTTGACATAGCCCTCTTACTTTTTGTGGTTGCTCTATTCGTTCTCAACCTCTACCCGTTAATTAACGATGACTCTGAAAATGTTATTATTTTTTTGAGCTACGCCATCGTCTTGGTTCCTATTTACGAAAGCTATGTACACGGAAAGTACGAATTTCTCTCTCTAATCATCACTACTCTTGCTATCCACTTGATTGCCGACTCTTGTAATGTCGAGCACCAATGCATTTCTAGCTACGAAAATGCAAACTTTTCCAATTTAGATAAATACTTTACGCTCTACGGTCTGTTGCATTTAATTTCTTATGTTAGTTTGGAAGCAAATACCGTCGCGGTATTTGTACCTATTTTAGTTTTTGTGAGTTTATTGGCAGTCAATTTGGCGATCGATTCGATGGTACTTGCTGTCGTGGGTATGATTCATTTTATTGTGTTGATACAAAAAGCCGACAAATATCACATCGAGGATTTAGTTGCGTTTACAATATTTATTTTCTTAGCTGCTTTGTTTTATTTCATGAAGGAAGATAAGACGGACAATAGCGAGGGCAATGGATTGAAACGTTGGTTTTTGTATTTTTACTTTTTGGCATTTAGTATCAGCACAGGAATTAAAAAAGAAGGGGTGTTGCACGGGATGCGGTTGTTTACTAGGTTTTGCGGAGGGGAAGAAGAATCGTCCGAAGAAAATATTGTATATGGAATCAATGGAGAACCGAAGGGATACACAAAAGTAGAGATGTCGGAAATTACACGAGTAGACTTGGTGGGTGATAAAAAAGGGCACTAACGAGCTCTAAAAATGTAGTGATAGAGCTAGCTTCGCTTTTGTTTTAAACTCTCCGTACTCATCTAAATACCCTTGTATGACCAAAAAAGGATTGTCTGCGTCTTTATCAAACTTTTTTAATACTTCAAGACAACCATCCGTAACTATTTGAAACAAATCCACGGATCTATCAAAAAGTCTGCGTCTACTCGGTGTGTAATCATACATCCAATTGTTTGAAAATGCATCTTTTTCCTTTATTCCTTTTCGTACCAATATTTTTTTACCTAGGTTCCTTGTTGATGCTTCAAATGAAATTAAATATAAACCAGACGACATGGATCCAGAACGATACAGTCTAATTTGTACGTCTATACTTCTACCATTATTTTTAAATGTGATGTATGTAACTAAATCGTCTTCAGTAGTAAACCCAATAAATCCCATTGTCGCGTTTCTTACAAATTGGCCCTTTTCCTTATCGTCCATGTACTTGACAGCTGCTTTGGCATAAGCTTTCTCCATTAATGTATATTCGAGACTGTATAATATTTATATTATACGTTTTAATTTTATATTCCTTTATTTTTTTGATTTTTCCAATACACCCGCAACAGTACGTAGCAATTCTTCTGTGGTGTCACAGTGACCGAAAAGTTCAGCAACTCGGTTTGGGTTATTGGCCAATTCCTTGAGTTGTTCAGATGCATGTAAAAAATCTCCATCCTCAACACTCAATCCAGCCATGGCCCCAATTAGATTTCCTGCTTCAACATATTCCTGTGGCACTGGGCACTCTTGTCGAGCTGGCTCCGCTTTTTTTTTACGTGTCATTTTTGGATTATGCCAAATACTATTCCTACGCACCGCTGTAGTAATTTGTATATATATACAAGGTTTAGCCCTATCAAATGCTCCGATCAATATTATTAGCAGTGCACCCACAAAAAGTGAATCTAGCCCTAACACGGCATTTTGGGATGCTGAGCAACCCGAACGACCCGCATATTAAGTACAATTATAATCAAAATGATGGTAAATCCCTGTATTTCCCAAAATTCGGAAATTCCTACTACGATGCATTGGAATACGATAGGATTTTGGAAAATAAAAACACAGAAAAACCAAAAGAAAAAGAATAATTGTAGTATAAACACTGCTACAAAGTGTTTTATAATTGAGGATGGTAACGTTTACGACTGATATATACGATGAATATATTGAAGGCATTTTTAGAGACTATAAGAAGTACGTTGATGAAGAAAGTACATTTGAATCAAAACCATATGAAATATCATTTAGAGAAAAGCCTTTAATGGTTTATGGTAAGAGTTATGTTTTAAAAAACAAGGAAAAGATAAACAATGAGCGTTATCAAGGAGCAACGTATGAAAAAGTCATCAGTGGACTTCTAGGAAGGATCGCTAATCCAAATGGAATGTATTATGTGAAAAAAAACGGCGATAACTATCAAATCATACCTAAGTTGCCAGAAAACCAAATACTCGCTTTTAAACTAGCACAAGGAAGAGCAAAACAGAAAGCTTATGACGACCAATTGAGAGAAAAACAACGTGAAAGGGACGAACGATTAAAGGCAGAGGAAGAACGAAGAAGAGCAGCAAATATAGCAAACAAAGTAATTGAACATCAGAGGAAACCATGGAGAGGCCGACCACAAAAAAGAGGCAAAGGTCGCAGAAAACGATGGACTAGCCCTAAGCAGCATTTATTGGAAGAGTTAAAATTTTAAACTATGACTATTGCATCATTTTTAGTGTCCTAACTTTACTTTTACAGGAAATCGATGCGTGTACATCATTCTCAATTTATTTTGCAAGTTGTACGGGAACGGTACAATTTTGTGAACATTTTTTCGTTGGCACTCCAAGTCGTGGCACCTCCAATCCATGACACCAATTTTGGGCTTGATCCACAGGCACGAGTGATTGGATTTGTGCGCACCATTCGGTCCCGAACCTTTTTTGTGTGGGCAATCAAATACTCTATCCATTGGCAAATAAATCAATTCAATGCTTTTGTACGAGCACTTCTCAAATTCTGCCTGTGGCCATTTGGATTTAATAAAGGCTTTCATCTCTTGCCAGACGTCCCAATTGGAGAAGAACATTTCAGCTGCTCGATTGTATTTGTTTTCAATATGCTTTTTTCGGTTCGCGCTAACGGTAGTGCGTTGCACTCTGCGTTTCCTGTTGTTTTGGGAGCGGAGCTTTGTTGAAGACTCGATGGGTTCAATGTCGTGTAGTTCCCGCCCTTCGAGGACTTGCATACAGAGAGTATCTTCAAAGGGTGGTGGGATGTTGGTTTTTACAATTGGATAGTAGGTGGCAAAGACTAAATGGATGCGTTTTTGAAATTTGCTGGAGTGGATGGTACGGTAGCATTTGTGGCGACTGTAGACGGAGATGTCGATGGCGTTCTTTTCAACTTCGTCTTCGAAGTAATTGTATTTGCTCAAGTTTGTTTTTTCAAACCACAGGTTCATGACGTGTAGGACGGCGAGCGAATCTTTGAACAAGTATTCGACGTTGTCTTTGAAGGTTTTGCAAATCATATGCCAAGAATATTTGGAGGCTCGATGAGATTTCAACACGATGATGTTGCATTTGCATTTAAAGTAATGTTCTAAAAAGGTGTGTATGTCTTTGGCAATACTTGCACCGATGTGCAGTGGGTTCATTTGGCTAATGTCGTAGTCTGCAAAGTCGGCGCCAGTGGGAAACTCGACGTCTAAATAAAGGCGCGATCCAAATATTTTAAGCATGTTTTCACACCCCATTCGGTCTTCTTCGGGGTAGACGCAATCGGAGCAGGCCATGAGTTCGTAGAAATGATTTTGTATGCCGTGCTCTTTGTTGTAGGTCAGTAAAGTATCTAATGCCGAAGCAGTTAGCAAGTGATAAATTTTGCAGTTGCTTTCGCTGACATCCTCTGCAAAGTAGCGCAATAAGTCTACGTCTTTGGCTTTAGCGGTATGCATTAGCTGTTGCGGGGATTTGCGTTGGAATTTTTGCCTGAACGGGCCTTTGAACGTCCCTGGTTTCAGTATGTTGTAGTACATTGATTTGTGGAAGTTCTGCAATGCTGTTTAAAACACTTGAATACTCTAATTCGTTATTGAGTTCCTTTTCGAGCTCTTCGTCGCTGATATCGGTGTTAAAGGTAAGATCTTCAGCGAGGCGTTCACTGATTTCGTTAAAATCGTCCGTAAATACATTTAATTTATCAAGCAGTTCTTCAACGTCGTCTGGGTTAATGGCAACTTCTTTGTGTGCTTTGGAGACGTGTTTCAGTGCGTGAATTTGCATTCCATTCAAATGTAAATTTTCCAATTGCAATATTCTTCCTAGTATTTGTACGCGGCGTTGATCCACGGATTTGTAATGTCGTTTCAGTAGTAGTCGGCGTTGCAACGTATGTTTTGTTATTTTTTGTTCGTGTGCGGTTTTTTTTATATCTGCTTCGATGCGATGGCACATGACTTCCAAGGTTTTGTCTAAGTCTTTTAGTTCATTGATGTATTCTGCAATTTGCCTTTTGTTTCGTTTTCTAAAGCAGCGATGCATACTTGTCCAATACTAATTTCGTTTGGGTCGGGATTGATAATGATGATGGGATCTGGCAGAGCTAATTCTATGGACACTTGTGCACCTATGTCTGTTTCATTATATATGATGATGCACCGATCCGTAATTATGATTGCAAGTAGTACAATTAAAAATGACAATACAAAGATTAAGATCATAAATACTTCATGTATTGGTAGGGTGGGCACGATTGTGCAAAGCATAAAGACACAGCAGAGACATAAGAAATGATTCCCTTCCATGACACTTAGTTACCAATTTCCATTTAGGTATATAGAATTTCTATGTCGCAGGTGTTTATGTAGGAATACCTTCTCTTCTAATTCCATAGTGTGTAACATAAATTTACTAATCGAATTAGCAGTCATGCATACGACATATAATACAATTATCAGAATCGCATAATATACTATTCTATCAACTATTTGGTTGCATATAAACGTTGTGCGCGTTTCGCAGTTATTACGTTCATTCACTACTTCTAGTGTTTCGATTGTTGGAGCTTCGTTTTTCTGCATATATATTGTGTTTACACTTGTTTATATATAACAATCGATGAAGTATATACTTTTCATTTTAAACCTATTCTTTTTATTACAATTTGTAGAAGGCTTTGTCTTGCCGTTTGAAGTTTCACCGAAAATAGCAAGCTTGGTTCGCAAGAATCAGGAACACTTTTGTACAAAACAAGTGTCGCCGTTTGCCTATGTAATTTGTCACGAGGCGCCAAAATACATTTCGTTCAATACGACGCACGTATACAAGTTCAAAGAGATTGGCATTCACAAAGACAAGGACAATGTTACGGTTGCTTTTAAAACACCTCAAAAGTTGTATTATTTTGGAAAATCGGACAATGAAAACGAAAAACAAGCTTTAATAAAAATGCTATAAGGGCTGTTGTGCGCGGCTGTAACATGTCTGCTTTTTTCTATAGTTTAGCAAGTGAACATATACGACAAAAGGTAGGCGTAGCGGAGGATCTTCATTATCCGAATGACACATTTTACAGCTTTGCGTGTATTGGCATTTTTTCAATAACGGTGGTGCTTCTTATTGTGTTGGCTACGCAACATAGTTTGTATATTGCTGTCTTTATTCTTCATCTTGATTTTTGTTTGATTATGTTGTACTTGTTTCTTTGTATGCGATTAGGAAAACATTGGATCAACACTTTAATATGTGCGTTGGATAGCATTTTCATAACCGAAGAGATGGCACGGCGGAGGACAAACACACAACAAAGGAATGTTGTTCGCCAGCCTATGCGGCAACCTGTCCAGCGTCAAGAGCCTGTCAAACAAGAATACGTAGAGGTGCACGAACAGGCTCAAAACAATCAAGGATTTTTATCAGTGGATATGAATAAATTAGATGCAGCCTTTAAAGGTGGTATGTTCAATAGACATTAAAAGGAAAAGAATATATAACGTCTTTTCTTTTGTAGTAATGATATACGATGGATACAACTACAATACATGCTCGATTTAAACATTTTGTAGAGGCAAATTTGATGCAGTCTATTGATGCAGAAGGTACAAAACTGTACAAGGCATATGCGGAGTTTGCTAAATTAAAATGGGACAACAAATTATTGGAAAACCCAACGGAGATACCACCAAAGGCAAAAGATTTTTTACGATTTGTGGAGAAAACAGAAAACGATCCAATTCCTAGCTTTATCGTTGGTAGACAAGTGCAATTGTCGGATTCTAATTTTTCACGTTGTTTAAATTCATACAAGAGTCGATATTTGAACGTCCGATTGAAAAATAAAGAATCGGTAGATCTGGGTGTGTTGGATTATTTAGATAAAATGAACAAGACGCAAGTATTGATGCGATTACCAAAGCCGATGCCATGTATTGCAATGCATACGGCACGTTTGATGCGGGAGTTGTGGTTGCTGCACAAAGAACACAATATTCCGTACAAAATACGTTCGGATGAGCAGCAAATACAAGATATTTTAAAAAATTGGTTTCATAAAAACTATACAATGTATTGCAAAGATGGTGAAATTGGATACCCAAGAAGGCAATTGATGGAGGAAGCTAATGATTTCTTAGTGCGTAACTTTGGACCGTCCAAGCTTTTGTATTGCCACGATGCGGCTTGGAGATCGTTTATGAAAGAAGTAGTTGGGGTAGACGATACCGTTCAAAAAGGGCATTATTTACGCTTGCCTGTATGGAAAAAGGATGCCAGCGGCAATGCCATCATCAATGTCCGTAAGTCGGTTGGGACGGGGGGTGCGTTTAGTTTTGAGAAACGACATGAATCACGCTTAAACGGAAGGCTGCCAACGCGCCGAGAGAGAGATACTGCCAGAAAGGCAAGAGAGAATAAAAAAAAGAAACAAAAAATAGATAGACGTTAGTATTTTAATTTAAATCCAACTTTACGTTTAATTATAGCACAATCAATGCGTTTTCCAGCGTTTCCTGTTGTTTTGCTTTCATTAATATTGCTTCTTCCTAAATCATCTTCTTTAGCATGTAAAACAATAGTTCTCCCAATAATGTCTTCAAGATTCAATTTCACGCACATGTCACCAACTGATAATCCCATAGCATCAGTTTCAATGTTTCCTAAGTCACCGTCATGTCTCTGCTCTGAATCTAATCCACCATGCTCCTTTCCTTTTGGATTATAATGAGAGCCTGCTTCGCTGCAACTTGTCTGAAATGGTTTTTCGTGGATATGAAAACCATGTTTACATTCTGGTTCTAAATCATGTAATGAATATGTTATGCGACATGTTGTTCCTTTTTGCATGAAATTAACAGTGCCATGCTTCTCAAATGTTGCTACCGCCATTTTTTACAGAAGCAGAATGGTAATATAGAACTATATTTCAAAATCTTCATTTTCCCAGCTGATGTTTGATACGGTGGACATTAGAGAATTAGTGGATGAAAATGGGGACAGATCGACGGGTGCGGTTAGAGGGTTTTCTTCCTTGTTTTGTAAGACTAAATATAAAGAATGTAAATTATTGTAATATTCTTCTCTTTCATTCTCACTCATCAACAACCAATTTCGTGCGAAATGTTCTCCGTGCTGAAAACCGATTTTATAAGGTGTGTGCGGAAATAGTTTGAGTTGTATGATAAGCCATATTTGGAATGTCTCAAAAAACATTTTAAAACACTTTATTGATCGACTCCCGCTAATACCCTTCTAGTAGATGTATTGGGGTTGACGCCATGGATTGCGCTTGAATTTACTTTTAAAAATATACTTAATTGACGCATAACCTGCTTCACATTGTTTTCATCGGTTAAATCCAATTCCCCATCTACAACAAAAACATTTGGCGCTTCCATTAACCAGCACTCGTGACATGCCTCCAATTGCTGTAAATACTCGCGCGTAACCTGCTCTTCTCCAGGCCTGGATCGTTGTTTGATGCGTTTCATGGCAGTATCTACTGACGTTTTAATGTAAATTCTTGCACTTACTTTTGGCAACTGTTTTGAAACTTCTTCAAATTTGCACATGTATTTTTTGTATTGTGTGTCGGATATGTTGGCGTTCTGATGTTGCAAGAACGAAAACATTCGATTGGATTTCATACTACGCTCTATACAACCATGCAAAATATCTTTTCGTTGTTTTGCCAACGACTCCAATACAACCATTTGGAGATCATACGCGAAAGTAGCAGGATCGTCGTAAAATGCTTTAAGGACATCGTAGGTGTTGCCAGACTCGTCGGTTGCGGTCCAATCGCAAATGGGTTCGTTAATCACTCGTATATGCGTATATTTACTTATTAAACCATTAAAAAAGGTTTTGCCTGCACCAATGATGCCTTCGATAGAGATAAGAGTCTGCATGTTGTATATTGCTACTTGTAAAAAAATCTCTAGAATATATTAAAAATTTTAAATCACTTAATCGTCTGCAATTTTACATTGTATGGCAATGCATCTGTACTTAGCAGGGTTCAACTTGCACGTGGTTTTAGTATGTCCAGGTTTTCTACAAATACTGCAACGAATCACAACCTTTTTATCCGATATATCGTATATTTTATCACCGTCTTCCTCTTCTGAATACGATGCATTGACGCGAGCACTCTTCAATGCTTTTTCCCACTTGGCATCCTCGTCTACCCCTGTGAGCCAAAAACAATCGGTGATACCGCATGAAGAACAAGCATTGTATCCGCATACATATGGGATTCGATGCTTTGTCAGTGCTGCACGTAATCGATCGCGGCAAGCTTCAGGGTCATCGTTACGGTACGTGCCGTGTTCGTAGTCGTACTTCGCTACCATAAAAACGGCTTTTGTTTTGTTGGATCTTGACATTCAAGGTTTTCTGACAATTTTAAATCACTTATATATTACTGTTTTCTCGTGTTGTAGGGTGTAAATGAGGTACTATTGTATTCTAGTGCTACTACTACTACATACAGGTAATGCAACATATACATGGCGAAAACCTACCATTTTTCAAATAAAAGAAGAAGTGTTCAAGGAGAAAGTAATAGACGAGTATACCGCAGAAAAAAGTACAGCAAATGTCGGTCCTATTACACATGACCCTGTGCCTTTGTTTTCGGATAGAAACCCGTACAAGAGCAATATAACGCGATTTGCGGTGTACGATGCAAACTACATTGACCCGATTCCAGTTTACAATTTGAATGGGTTGCAAGTCAAGTTAATTAACGAGGTGTATGTAGAATGTTACGAGTACGACGATTGTGCGTACGAATTGACGCCAGCAGATAGGCATGAATTGAGTCTTTACGCGTCGTTTATTGAGATGTCAGGCACAAGCACTGTTTCTGATTCGTATAGTTTAGGATTGATTCGTTCAAAGCACACGACAAATATTTTAGGAATGTATACGCAAGGGTTTGCCGTGTTGTCTAATAACATCGGTTTTTGGATACGATTAAAAGATGGATCGGATACTCGGTTGTATACGGAGCTGGAGTCCTATAGCAAGACAATAGCTATGCTCGATATGAGTATACACGAACGGTCCCATTACGATGAACCGACCTTTAGTTCTGGAGCAGCTCATTGTGATCCATTTCAGGCCAATTACAATTTTTTATTCCAGAGAGCGGCCCGTGACATCACGTCTTACGTTGGCCTTACTGTCATGAATGGACCATTTTACATGACCACGGAATGGTGGTTGATTGGAGCACTTGCTGTTTTGTTTCTTGCGTTTGTCATCATGTTTATTTATTTTTGGAGTTGCAGGACGCCAATGCCAGTGTTAAATGCCAAATTATTAAACCCTATTTAAGGTTAAAATGTGTCGATCGATGAGGCACCCAATACAAAAATCAAATATTGATAAACCTCGTTGTGTTGTTTTTTTTGGTTCAATTGCAAAACTAAGTATAAGTAAACGCAAATCGGATATTCCAAAGACCGTTTCTTCTGCAGTCATAAGTGTATTAAAATAAAAGGTATATTCTTATATATAACAAGCTTACATGTCCTCTGTACCGCCACCGCCTCCACCGCCTCCGCTTTGCAGATCTTTTACGGTGCATGCAAACTGTGAAATTTGTCGACGACGTACGCAACAAATGTCCTTGCATAACTTTCTTGGAGGAACAGGCGGAGAGATAACCTGTGTAAGGTGTGGAGACATGGTAAAACGGTGGTACACGGCATATGCGACGCACCCCGACGTGGAGGACACCCTTGATGAAAGGAGAAGTTATTACAAACGATTTTCACGCGCAGCCAATTTGTAACGCTAAGTGTTATGATTACCTTATTTGATTTGATCGGATGTGATTTGATGGACAAAAACCATCATGTGTATTTCCACTTCAAGAGTTATTACTTCAAAGGAACTGTTTCGGAATTGGGTTGTATTTATGAATCCTACTGCAACGAAAATCGAGTTTTCCATGAGAGAAACCCGTTTGATTCCATTAGTGAATGGGCAGATGCATGTATACAGGAATTATGCAACGAGTATGTGACAAGATTCTCTGCATGGAAAAGAATTAGTCACCAAGAATCTGGGTTGACGTTGTATACGTTGAGGCAACTATACAACCAGTTTGCAAATGGCAAAGTTCCGATTACCAATCAAACGATTACAACGATGCGGCAATATTTAACGTCTAGCATGGTATACATTGATCAATTAGAGAAACGTTTGCAATCATTGAAAAATTACATTGATGGCTATTCTTCCGTCGTCGATTATGAAATTATCCAACGCCCTAGTGCGCTGAAACAGTTGACTTTTATGCATAATAAATATTTACAGCAAAATAATTAACTAGTTAATTTAATTTTTTTAGCATAATTTTTTTAATGGATCTCTCTGCTAAGAATGCAATAATATTGGCAAAGCATATCAATATACCTGCATATATTAAATATTTAATCAAATCGGCTTCAATGATTAACGAGCAATGTTCGATGCATGTGCCATTGCATATGAAATTCGTCTTTTCGGACCAGTCAGGTAACAAGCAATCCCACGCTTCGCTGTTATTTTTTTTACAGGTAACGTCATCTAATAAATATTTGATGTATTTATGGTGTTTGTCTACTTGTAGCTGTGGTGCGTCTACTTCTGGTACGTACACATGCGACGAAAAGTGATAATAGGGGTAGTTGGTTTTATGAAAGCAGCGTTTGATGTTCATGTTGAGGATGCGGTCATTGTGACTTTATAGCACGGTGGTAAAAGCACATTTCGTGTTTCACGGGTTTCATGAGTAATTTGTGGTGTTTAAAATGATAATTGTATTTTTTTCTTTGTCTCTTTAAATATTGTTTCAAGTATTTAATTTCTACTTTCGTGTGTTCCTCCTGTGCAGCTATCATGCTTAAATAAGCAAGGTGCGTCGCATAGTAGAACGCGTGCCACTCTTCTAATTTAATCTGGTAGTCCGTGCGCAATTGTTTTGCACATCTTAATTCCGTATTGGCTTCGTATCGTTTCTTTGCTTGGTTCAACTCTTTGTATAGTTTTGTGGTGGCTTGTAACTCATGGTACAGTATGTAATCAAAATAACGTTTGAGGTTATTGTCTTCTAAGCATTTGTAAGAGAGGGGGTCTTTGTGTGTTGCAGCGGACCATGTACAACCGACGTGAACTAAATGAAAATTTTCTTTTGTATGTGTTATTCTAAATAAACCTTGATAAAAATATTTTTTAAATCTTTTATGCACCCCCTCTTTCGCTTGTTCAACCTCTTGTTTGGTTGGATGTTCGTAGGATATCATTTTAAAACACTTTAGTCGTAAATGTGGGTAGACAACCCAGTTTCACGTTGAAATTTATCATTAACGTGTTGTCTCGTGTATTCAATGAGGTTGCCCTCCGAATCGGTTTCATTGAATATTGGTTTTTGACTGGAGTTCAATTCTTTGTGTAAATGCCTGACCGAGTAAGCAGGTACAAAACATTTGATGTCCATGGTGTGGTCGTACTCGTCCAAATGTTTCAATCTTAACTTCATCGCATAATCATCATAATCAATATCAATTCTATGAATGGTGGCTGTAGACTGCATCATGGGTCTACCTTGTATTTTCTGACTAATGGAATCCACTACATTTTTTTCCTTGAACACTTTCTTGTGTTGAGGACCACCTTTGATCGTGATTGCCTTGGAGATACTAGGATCGCACCAATCTTTATGTTTTAGCTGATCTTCCCTATCCTTGTAATGAACTTTGCCCGACCATGGGTGCCCAATAAGAATGGTCGTTTTCTCCTCGTTCAGAGCAGGATAGTTGTAGCTGCTAAGGATACTTAAAAATCGATCTTCCTCTTCTCGTGTATCGTAATGGAAATCATCCAACCAAGCAACTAAAACATACAATTTGGTTGTGGAGCCACATTTCTTTTTCAAAATGACTGGTTGTCGTGTAAACGGTTGATCCTGCTCTTTGAAATAATAATTCCTCTTGTTTTTCCATAATGCATTGTTGAAATCTAACTTCCATGTTTCTCCATCCATGTAAGGATAGGATGTGGGTGATCCTCCAAAATTTTTGTAGTATACATTTGCACTTGTATTTTGATGTAAATCTTCTATGGTTGTGCTTAATACAATTTCAGAGGTATTAACAAGCAATCCAACCGTTAATTTTTTCTTCAACTGTTCTGCCAATTCCAATTTCACCAAGGTTTCCGAGCCAATACAAATATAATTTGGATCGACATCATCCAAGTTGTTGGTTTTTTCGTCTCTATCGCGTACTGGATAAAACGATTTACAAGGAGAGCTTGTATCAACCGCTTTCAAACGGTTAATTCCCATCCTTACAATTTCACGATGAATTTTGTCTTGTGATGGGGCGACAAACTCCGATCGCATCAACGCAATGGTTCGAATGGCAGTCCCTACATCGCAATACAATAAGCGATTAATATCCATCCATTGTTCAATAGCATAATCACCAGAATACTTAATCTCTTGTTGGAAATATTTACCCAATAAACTTTCCTTTTTGGTATGTAGCCTTTCCCAATATTCGGTAGTGGTGCGAAGGTCGGGTGCTTGGTTTACATGTTCTTTTAAACATTTGAACTTAACATAATACGATGCGTACTTGCTTTCTTCCCCTGTTACATGAACGCGACATACGCTTCCTTCTTTGTATGATTTTCGGGGACGCCATAAGTTTTTCAATATCCATTTGCGTTGCAATTTTTGTTCCTCCAACAATAACAAGGGTTTACCCGTTTCATCTATATTGTTTGTGTCTTTGCTGTAAATAATATTATTGATTAAATCAATGACACATTCGGCAGGTATCCATTGACGAGTGGGATGAGGACCTGAATGAAGTTTTTGGTCTTCGTCTCGATACAAAGTACAATGATGCTCAAACTTTAACATTGTTTCTGTTTCTTGGTCGTTCACAAAGACTTCCGTTTGTCCCAATTCTTGATTCAAGGTTGCTCCAACTCTTTCCTCGCCAATATAAAATTGCAAGACTTTGTTGAATGGTCGATGGTGAAACAAGATGTTGATGACGTTGTATATAATTTGCGTTCTGCAATTGTTTCTGCATCGTTCAATCGATCTCACATTCAATTCTAAATGACTTTGTAAATAGTCTTGAACATCATCAAAAATATCGTAACTAACGTCGGAAAGCCCGCCGTCCACATCCATCATCGCGCAAATCTTTGCAAATTCTTGATCAATCCAATGATTCTTGTTAATAAACATTTGCGTTTGTCTAGATCGTGGTTCCGATTGACTGCCTTGCGAGGACTTCATGTAGGCAACGTTCTTTTTCGGGCGAATGGTTTTGGCAATGTGAACTTTATGATCCCTGTCGTTTCTTGCTTTCGATCGTTTGTTCATGGCATGGTTGCTGTTTTCAAGGATCACCATACTTAGCCATACGTGAATTTTTCTTTCCACGTATTTGCCTAACACGGCATCAAACTGAGAAATCGATTTTTCTCCTTCTTGTTCAGAGCGCATACTTTTCTCAATCTCGGTCAATCGCATGGCAGCAGCATTGCCTTTAATGGCGGATCCACCGTCCCGCATCGGATCTGGTTCATTCCTGATTTTAATTAAAAAATGTTTGTCGTCGCCAAAGAAATGAGCCAATGCCGAGGCGTTTGCTTCCGCTTGACAAACACCAGGGCATTTCAACATCGTAATGATATGCAACAACTCCGACTTTCCTGTCCCAGGATCTCCACTTTGACACGTGTGCGTCTTGTCGCGTATGAGAAGGTACGCACAACCTGAATTAATCAACAAACGATAAAAATCACAATGCAATGTGCTCAAGTACATGTAAAATTCCGACCCGTTCAACATCCACGCCATAAAATTATCTTGAAACGACAAATCACGATGCAAGTTGGGCATTTCAATAAAGATACACGAAAAGTTTTGTTTCTTTAACCTATTTTGTGTATTGATAATTCCACTCAGACCTTTACCAATATTGCAATTCCCACTTCCATTGAAGATTGGATAAAGGTACTCTAATGCTTTCCCTAAGGCTTTGATTCGAGCGGTCTTCTTTTCGTTTCGGGTAGTTGCATACTTCATCAATTTCTCAAAGTACGGTTTATTGTGCTGATGCGCCAACGCACGTTGATAAAAAAAACTATTCGATTCACCTGGATGCATTACTTTACCATTAATACCGATAGTACTCATGCTAGTCGAAGGATTGACACAGTGAAAACTTTGACCTTCGAACTGTGGCTCTTTGCTTGGAACAATAGGTTTCGATGCAAACGCATAGCGCTCGCTAACCGCCGCACTCAAAGCACCAACCTGAATAGCTTTGGATGCCTTTGGTTTCAAGATGTTACCCAACGTTGTGCGCATCATCGGCAAAACGTATTTAACGTAGGCATCCAATCGATACTTGGACATAAAAATATCTTCTGCCAAATCTCTCGCATTGAGCAAAATCATCGAACTTCGAAAGTCCTCGCGAGGCTTAAACACGGTCAACTCGGCATCAAAATAATTATTCCATACAAATCGTTGAGGATCAATATCACAATTGGGATACAAACATGGTAAATGATTCATTCGTATAGGATTGCCCTCCGCATCAACGGACCCGTCTGTGCCACAAATGATTTGATTCCATTGTCCACATGAAAAAATGGTTTCTGGGTGAGCAGGATTTTCTTTATTCGAAAGCAAACTACGACTTGATTCGCGTAAGTCGAAATGATATGCATCATCGTACAAACTGTTTCCAACGGTCTTGGCCAAGGCTCCATTCGAATTGATGTTTTGCCAAAGATCATGAAACGTTTTCTCTTGTTTGTGTTTACGTTTGCCCAAGGTCTTTTTTTGGATCGAGTCGAAGGAAATTCGATCGCTAAATTTTTGTGTTATACTGCTCTTGGCACCTTGCTCTTGTAGAATCCAAATACGGTAGCCACTGACGTTGTCTGGGTCGGTTCTACCTGTAAAATATTCCAACAATACGTAATTCTGACCTTTCTTATTCATGGTTTGAGTATACTCCGTCAACGCGGCTTGATACTCGGTCATCGTCTGAAGGTATGCTTCATGCGTATCCACAATGACGTAAGAGTGCTGATCTACCCACGTTTGTTGATCGGCAGCAGACTTACGATTAAACCCTTCATGACACTCCTGATCACTGCGCAACTTGTCGTTCAAGCGATAGACCACCTTTGGTAATTCAGGTGGTGGTGGTAAATCCGTATTCTGATGTGGATTATCACCGTCACCACCGCTCTGATCTTCGACATGCGTCAACAAATCAAACCCGACCCTCGCCATTAACTCCCACAACGTAATTTTTCCCCATATCTGTGGATTGTTGTTCATAGGAGGATACCATGCTAATTCCGTAGCGGAATCCGTAAAGGTATGTTTGTTCACGCTGTACACAGCATGTGCTTGCACCGACAATCCATCATTCGCAAATTTATTATTATTCAACAAATTGCTTGATTCATAATTGTTTCTGCTAACAGAGGTGAGTGCATGTCCGTACGACACCCTGTTCGACATTGGTTTAATATAGGCACAAAGATATAGTTATAGTGTAAAATATTCAAATTCTAATACCGTACACGAAAATACAGCGATCGACTTGTAATTTAAGGTAAATATTTTTTAAAACACTTAGTAGGTAATACTTGAGAAATTCTTTTCTTTTATACTTGATACACTGCTGATAGGGGCTATTAGAGTAAACAAGGCTTCTGGGTGAATCACGGTGGATTGACTAGCAGGTAGAATATCCCCATGCTTTAAAGCCGTGGTCACTAATTCGCTGCAAAAATAGCGATTCTTGAACCCGAACCAACTGGGCCATCGACCCGATATCTTCATGCCAATCCCTAGCGCATAGAACCCGATCGAGTTGAATAAACATCCTCGTTGAAGCATACACCATGATTTGATCTTTGCATATGCCTCGTCCGTCGTCCATAAGGATCGAAAGAACCACACTCGGGAAAAACTTTTTTTGTGCCAATGCACGGCTTTACCAAAACAAATGCTACACGCATAACCATCTTCGTCTGTGTCACGAAACCACATTTCGACATGAACAATCGGTGCCTTCTTCCCGTTTCGTTTTCTCGTACAGTTAGGGGCTACTTGTGCCGCCACCCTATTCAACCAATTGTCCTCCAATGCCTCCGACGTTATATCAAGAAAACATAACACAATCTCTTTCATGATCTTGTTTACCTATTCTATTTACGTATATATACAAGAACAGGATCTATAAAAATGGCATCCCGAAAAGATATTACCAAGAAGCATCCACTCTTAGGTTGGTTTCAATACAGCAATCGCTTCAACGCCTTTCGATATAAACAGCCTATACTTCCAAAACTAAACCCGTACATCGGTACCTTTCGCCACTCCATTAAAATACAACCTCCTGTCATCAGCCAAGAACAATACGAATACAACATTCCATTAGAATCCTTAATGCTCTATTTCAAAACACTACGACAACCAATCAAAAGATCCGTTGCTACTCAAACCGACAAGGAAGAGTTCACATTCGTTGTGTTGGAATTTCCAAACAAAAATTAGGAAAGACTGCGTGAATAACAGCACAAGCCTCATCCAATTTCTTTTTCGCTTCAGGTTTCAAATCCTTCAATTTAATACCAAAGTTGATAGGAACCTCTTGGTTCTG
>Ga0315315_10002023_pt1 | contig 18607 bp, 10 predicted proteins | sample M140m3416metaG_FD_203699 | JGI IMG/M metagenome (GOLD analysis project Ga0315315, IMG submission 203699) | Ammonia-oxidizing marine archaeal communities from Monterey Bay, California, United States - M1 40m 3416 | ecosystem: Environmental > Aquatic > Marine > Intertidal zone | place: USA... | reverse complement strand
CGACCGAAAACAATATCAAAGAAACCAAGAATGATCCTGCCATTTACGGGGCAGTTGAGATTCTTCTCAACCCTGCGATGTACGAGGCTGTCCAGACCATTCTTTTTTACCCTACCAAGCAAGAGGTTGCGGAGGTTTCTGTTGCCATTCAAAAGGACGCTCACGAAGAGGAGGGTGAAAGATCTCTCGATGAGAACGTTACATTGACCAAAGATGACGAGGAAGTCAATGCTGAGAATGGTCCCGGTGATGCAGTTAGTAACATTGATGTCTATGAGGAAGCGTGGAATCAGTTGAATTACAATCAGAAGAACGAGAACGAGGCCAGGGATGCTCGCACTAGAAGCTCATCGACCACATCCATGTCCTCAGGTTCCTATTCAAGCAGCGAGAATAGAAAGGTTGATCCCGTCATGGATGTGCCGTCGCCCGAATCTATGGCGGCCTGTGTCGTCGAAACGGCCGCGGAAGGTGGAACTATTGGTTGGTATACGTTTTGCACGTTGCTCGATCAGGTTCTTGGTATCTGTGGTGGTGTTGAATCCGCCAGAAAATCCGCCTCAGATCTTGAGCCCCAAGAGGATGTTAGTACCAAGCCAGAAGAGTCTATCCAGCCTGTTGAAAAGGGGTCTGTCGAAGAGCCTGTCCAGCCTGCTGAAAAGGGGTCTGTCGAAGTGCCGATTCAGAAAGAAACGCCCGAGCAGACCTCTGACGAAAGCACGAAGAAGGATTCCATCTCTGATGAAATCACTGTTCTATACAGTAACACTCAAGAGGAACAGTACGTTGAAGTACCGTTTGGCCTTGCGGCGGCTCCCAACCCGGTCAGTTCGGAGAAAGAGGAACGCAAGGTCGAAACTTCCACTAAGAAAGACAAGAAAAAAATCCTTATGAAAAAGATGATGAAAAAGCTTAAAAGGTAGGCTTGAATTACAGAGAAAGATTTACGAACGCAGGTTGGAAGAGAAGTGGTATTAAATTTGCCAACAAGAACATCGTATTAAGATTTATTAATTAAGAATTATTCAACCTAGATGTGCAAATTAAATTGTTAACAATTTTGATTTGTCCTTAAAAAACCGTACCTGCCGTCCAGATACTCATCCAGGGCTTGCGGCTCTGGTCGGTCTGTGCAAAGAATCAATGGTTCCCTTTTCCCATCTCTTTGCCAAGGCCAGATCCGACATACGATTCTGCCCCGGACGGCATTCTCAGGAATGGGACCGTAATGCCTCGAATCGATGGAGAGAGGCGGGCTATCTCCCTCGAGCCACAAGTGGCCCTCTGGCACTTGAACCAAAGGATGCAACCGCTGCCGGCGATGCTGCATGATGTCCGTTCCAGAGGGATCAGGGACGATGCCCCAGTTTTCATCCCTACCATACTGCTCGGCATGCTGCCCCCTGGGATCGACCTCCATAAATTCTGTCGCCACCACACGCTTGGTCACATAACGGCACCCCAGCATTCCCTTGTGAGCGTCCAAGACGACGATCACCACGTCACCAACGCGCAGGTCACGCCTTGCCCATGAGGGCAGCCACCGCGGGAGGCGATACGAAAGCGTCTCCCTCAGCACCACGTCGAAGTGCCTCAGGGTGGGAAGCATGGAGGGACCCTGTGTGCAGTTGATCCCCCCAACGCCCAACCCGTAAGAGTAGCCGTGTGCGGGGTGGTCGGACGAGAATAATAGCGCGTAGCTTAGCAGGCAGAGGGGAGGAACCCGCAGCGCGATGGTCGTGGCACGGGTTCGGCTGGGAAGCTTGGACGAGACGTGGGCGCGCCAATCGCGAATCCGATCTAGGGGGGATCGCGATGAGAAGACTCTGCCTCCCCGTCCCCCGCCGCCCCCGGTGGCTCTTTCTGCCTGTCTCCCTGTTGCGCGAGCGGCTGCCGCCTCCCTCCGTTCCTTCTTCGTCATGGCCACTTCGCCACGCTTCCTCGCCACCGCCTTCTTCCCGAAGCTTCTCCTGATGTCACACTGGCGCTGTCCGGGGAGCGGTCTACCACGGCAACCGAAGGACGGCCAGAAGGGACCACCCCACGCGTGTGCGAAGACGGGTCGCGCCGTGGATTGACGGTGAGGCGTATGAGCAACATGAAGTGGTCGGAGCGCAGTCTGCGTCGTGGCCGAAGCTCGCGCTAACGTCGCAACGCAATTGACGCAGCTCATTTTTCTGGCGTTCTGGTTCTTGGGACTCCGGATTTAGGTGAACAAGTGCGGAATTTTGAGTGGCATGCAGAATAGCAGCACGTCCCCGGAAAGTGCGCTCCTTCGGAATGGTCTCCCATATTACTCTAGCTAGTATTTATTATATTTTACGATACGAGCTCGTATAATATTACTAGTATTATGCATACTCCTACTTAGTACTAGAGTACTCTATTCTATAGTACTATGCATACTCTAGAGAGTCTATGCATACTGTATGTAGAGTATGCATAGTATTATATATATATATATATTATTGTGCGCATGGTCATGTGCTCGTAACAGTCTAGCTACTAGAGAGTAGTATTTGTGTCTGTACTTTGTACACGCGCTATTAGCTAGCCCTACTAGATAGAGTATGCGTATACTACTAGCTAGAGTAGTATGCATACTAGTAGTACGTAGTAATGGTACTCTAGCTAGTATGGATACTACGAGCTCGTAGAGTACAACTACTCTCTAGAGTAAGATTTCTAGTACGAGAGTATGCATACTCTAGAGTAGCTAGTAGCTATAGTATAAGTACTCTACGAGTCGTAGTATGGATATTAAAATAATAATATTATGCATACTCTAGTAGAGTACTCTAGCTAGAGTATGAGCTCGTTGAATATACTAACTGTAGGCTAGCTAAAGAAACCTCACATCACAGCTGAAGTCCTCTTTCGTCTAGGTACTAGCTAGTTTTAGAGTAGTAGTATCACAGTATCGAGATCTACATAACCTGTACTACTAGAGTATGGATAGTATGCATACAAGAAAAAGTACTCTACGAGCCATATTCTATCTCCTCTACGGGCTGCTGAAGGCGATGGGAAGGGGACTAACGAGCTCGTATTAGTACTTTGTTCGCTAAAATAAAATAAAACATCTTTTGCCATCGTTGCCACCATGCCCTCCCTATTCTTATCCCTTCTCCAAATAGTAGGGATATGCCACGCATTTGCGCCGCGGTCAGCCTCCTTGCAAACATCAATAGCACAACATGACTGCCGAAGCGCCGCCGTCGCCACCACTGCACTATCGATGACTCCCCCCCCAGATCGATCCAACCACGACGAGATCGTCGCTCGCAATGCCGCCCGGACTGACGTCCGGAATCTCCTCACGCAGCGCTCTATCCAGTCCTTCATGTTCCTCGCTGAAGAATGCCGCGATCCACATACGGGAAAGTGGATCGAAGAATTTCTTTCGTGCAGGAATCTGGCGCGGTACCACGGCTGTGGCGCCCTCGACGTCGATCGGTTCCGCACTTGGGACAGCCCCCTGGTAGAAATGATGGGCCGCCCGAAGGACGTCGTCATCGTCTCAGCCAAGCGGCGGGGTAAAGGTCACGGGGGTTGGTCGAAAGATAACCCCTACATGGAGGACCGATACGTTGAATTCGAGATTGATATTGACCCAGTAAGCCTCGCATCACGGATAATATCGGTGCGGGAGCAGATCGCCAGCGAATGGGTGAACGATTTGAGACTTCTGAGAGAGGCCAACGAACAGATTTTGGACTCTTACTTTACACATGTTCGAACCGCACGGGACGGGGGAGGCGATGACCTTGCTGATGGGACTTTTGCTGCAAGGGACGGCGCCAACGGCTCCGTCGACCCCCCCTCTGCCGGCGCCTTCGACCGGGTGGCCGCCAACATCCTCGCAAACTATTCTCGTTCCGAGGTTGGCGCCAGTTCTCCCTTCCGCAGGGGGAATTTTGACCTCCTTTACAACCTCGCGACACAGGAGGGAGTTCACAGGCTCATTCGCAATCTCCGCGATGCTGGAGAGGCGAAGCAGTTGTCTCACGAGTGGCTGCGGGACTATTATGTCGATCGGGTAGCTGAGTACTTTGACGGGGACCAGAGCTACGGCCGTGCCGACGACTTCATAGAGAGGCTTCTACTCACTAGCCCAAGCGTAATCTATACCGACGATGGAAAAATGGGCCTCGCTGATCCTCTTGGGCTTGCCGAGCAGCTCATCAGAATTAGGTCGGCCGTCGTCGACGAATGGAAGGAGACGATGGAGACCGTGCCACAGGACCACAACGAGATCCGCAAGGTGGTGCTCTCGAAGCAGATGGGGGCGTGGGGCTTACCGGGAGAAGAATCCGGCGGATTCCAATAGATTTTAGCTCTCTAGCTAGCATCGTTTTCATTGAATAGCAGCTACGAGATTAATATCTATCGGTACATACCCATGAGTTTTTTTGCAATAGCCATGGAAATACCTTTACGGTAGGGTCCATTGGCTGAGGGAATAGGGACCCCTTTGTCATGTGCCCATTCTCCTTCGAGTTCCTGTCTTGCTTTGAACCATATTTTGTGAAGGTCGCTGTATGGATTGGTAAGTTGAGTTCCTCCTACGCAGTGCCAAGGCTTCTGACAAAGAATAAAATGCGCTCTAACGATATCACTGGATATGACTTGACGGCAGTCTTCGCACTCTGCCTCGCCGTTCTTGCACTTGCCAGATTTATCTACTAGGCCATCGACCATAGCGCACATCGATTCAACTAGACGCCGGTGCCAGTTCGAATAAAATCATAAATGCGCACACGATCCTTGAATCTGCTGAGCAACGTAGTAACCTCCGTGCCCTTTCCTATCCCATAGTCTACGAGTCGTAATACTAGAGTACTACTACTAGCTAGAGTACATACTCTAGTACATGATGTATGCACACTATGCATAGTACATGCATGTACTCTCCTAGCTAGTACTCATCTAGGCATACTGTAGTACTAATACTATAGTATGCATAGAGTACAACGTTCGTAGCTCTAATAGTACTACGAGCTTTTACACAACGTAATATTACTACTAGCTTGGAGTATGCATACATGCATTTAGTGTACGCATACACTATAGTACTAGCTAGTATGCATACTTAAATGATGTTACTCGCGTAGTATGTATACTCTAGCTAGAGTAATAGCTACTACAGTAGAAGTAGAACTCTCGTATATTGATCTACTACTAGCTCTCTATACTATACGAGCGCGTAGTAGTATAATATGCATACATACTACCAGCTATGCATAGTAGTAGAACTACTACTACTAGCAAGTGGGAGTATGCATACGGCAAGAGTACTACGAGCTCGTAGAGTACTCCTACTGTACTCTAGTACTAGCTAGTACCGTGGTGGTATGCATAATATGCATACTACTCTAGTACTATGCATATTATAGTAGGAGTAGTAGTTATGTGTACTGTAGTACCCGTCGTACTTCTCCTAATCTAGCTAGTAGTAGTATTATTGTTACTAGCTTTGTATGATTTATGCATAATATCGATTACACAACAACAACAACAACAACAACAACAACAACAACATTATATATATATATATATACTCTCGTAGAGTAGGAGATCTTGAGGAATGAGGCCTAATTAAAAACCCGGAGTCTTCCGCGTGCGCAATAATTGGTCTCCGTGGTGCCGAGACTTCAGTCCACTGACGTAGCCACAATTAATCACGTTGATTCAGTACTAATTCCTACGCAAACCATCATCCACGGGTCGTTCGACTGAAGAACGCGTTCTTGCGTTCGTTTGCTGTTTTGTTGTTTTCTTGGCATGTGCTGCATAGCCTCACAATGCGACCAGGGAAGAACACCCATTGCACCCACCCACCTTTCACCATGAAGTTCTCCATGCTTGCTATTGCCGTCACGGCCTTCGCCGGCGTCCAGGGCTTCGCCGGAGTCAACAACGCCCGCAACTTTGCCGTCCGCCAGGTGAGTTTAAATGAATGAAGCAGGAAGAATTCATAGAACTAGATCGAATAATGGGAAACATTCGGGACCTATTCCTTGGCTGAGAATGGGCCGAGGCTACTCTGTACCTGCCCATATGGCTTTCGCAATATATATTGCGAGCGGGGGCAATAATGTCACTTCGCCGACCACTGCTTGTCACTTATGATGATAGCTCGATTCGATTGCAGCAAAGAATTACGTATTCCGAATTAGAATCTTGCCATGTCCAGTGCGTACGAATTTGACACACGATGGTTTATCGTATCAATATCTCACCGTCCTCATTATCTCCCTCCCTCTAAACCAAAACAATAGGCTGCCAGCGCCCTCCAGGCCGCTGCTGTCGATGTTGACACCAAGGCTGCCCTCGCTACTGCGGCCAACGAGGCCCGTGGCCTTGCCATGGACTCCATTGCCGCCGCTGAATCCGGCCACATGGGTCTTCCCCTTGGCGCTGCCGAGATTGGTGCCTCCCTTTACGGATCCCAGATGACCTACAACGCCAAGGACCCCACCTGGATCAACCGTGACCGCTTCGTCCTTTCCGCTGGTCACGGATCCATGTTCCTTTATTCCTGGCTGAACCTTGCTGGCTTTGATCTCTCCATGGACGAGATCAAGAACTTCCGTCAGCACCACTCCCAGACCCCCGGTCACCCCGAGTTCCCCAACTCTGAGCACACCACTCCCGGTATTGAGGCCACCACCGGCCCCCTCGGACAGGGTGTCGCCAATGCTGTCGGCCTTGCCGCCTCTGCCAAGATGGCTGGGGGCGTCTACAACACCGATGACCACACCATCTTCGACCACCACATCTACGCCCTCGCCGGCGATGGCTGCTTCCAGGAGGGTGTCACCGCCGAGGCCGCCTGCTTCGCCGCTCACGAGAAGCTTGATAACCTTATCATCCTTTACGATGCCAACGAGGTCACCCTTGACAAGATGGCTGAGTACACCCAGTCTGAGGATATCATCAAGCGTTACGAGGCCTACGGGTGGGAGACTTACGATATTGATGGCCACGACCTCGAGTCTGTCGAGGCCACCATCGCCGCTGCTAAGGCTTCCAACAACGGCAAGCCTAAGTTCATCAAGTGCAACACCATCATCGGCAAGGGCATGGAGGAGACAGAGGGCACCAACGCTGCCCACGGAGAGGCCGGCGTCCCTTACGTTGACAAAGCCAAGGTCAATATTGGCATCCCCGAGGGTGAGAAGTGGTACGTCTCGGAGGAAACCCGTGACTTCTTCAAGGGTGTTCAGGAGAAGAACCAGGCTACCTACGACGAGTGGCAGACCACCTACAAGGCCTGGGCCGATGCTAATAGCGACCTTGCCAAGCAGCTCGAGGACGCTGTCGCTGATAACGTCATGCCCGCCGAGGAAATGATCAAGGAGATCGATGACCTCAACGTTGAGGATGCCGAAGCTACCCGCGTTTCCGGCTACAAGATCATCCAGGAGATTTCCAAGCTTGTTCCCAACTACGTTTCCGGCTCTGCCGACCTCCACGGATCTTGCCGCAACTACATCGACAACGGTGGAAACTGGGGCACTGGCTTTGACAAGTCTTACTCCGGAAAGAATCTTTACTTCGGTATCCGTGAGCATGCCATGGGCTCCATCATGAACGGCTTCGCCTACCACGGCCTCTTCAAGATCTCCGGATCTACCTTCCTTGTCTTCGCTGACTACCTCCGCCCTACTGTCCGTGTCGCTGGTCTTGCCGAGCTCGGACGCGTCTCTTACATCTTCACCCACGATTCAATCGGTGTCGGAGAGGATGGTCCCACCCATCAGCCTGTCGAGACTGTCTCCGGCCTCCGTGCCTTCCCCAACGTCGACGTCTTCCGCCCGGCTGACGCCGAGGAGACCGTCGCTGCCTTTGCCTCTTCTGTCACCCGCAAGGACGGCCCCACTGTCCTCATCTTCTCTCGTCAGAACCTTGACCAGAACACCGCTCTCTCTGCCGCCGAGCGTCGTGAGGGTACCCTCAAGGGTGCCTACATCGCCAAGAAGGAGGAGGGCGACCTTGACACCATCGTGATTGCCACTGGTTCCGAGGTTCAGCACGCCCTTGGCGCGACCAAGGACATGAAGGGCGCCCGTGTCGTCTCCATGCCTTCCATGGAGGCCTTCGAGCGTCAGTCCGATGACTACAAGGAGTCTGTTCTCCCCTCTTCCTGCACCAAGCGTATCGCCATGGAGGCCGGCATCACCGGTCTCTGGTACAAGTATGCTTCCAAGGTTGTTGGCGTCGACAGGTACGGATTCTCCGCTCCCGGCGACATCGTCATGGAGGAGCTCGGCATGACTGCCGCTAACCTCAAGAAGGAGATCGAATCCATGGCCTAAATATAAATATTACACGTAGATACGTTACTTAAGTCGAAGTATTGCCGTATCATTATACTGTATGCTATAACTCCTATGCACTTAGTATTTCTCAGTCGAGATTAGCTTTTCACGGTAATTGATGTCGTAGATTCTATTTTACTGAAGAGTATATTTTGCCATGCCATCAACGATATCCATTTCCAGCCTCGGTGAACGAACTCTTGGATACAGAGGCTGCCTATATTCGATATCATAAAATTCATCGAGGATGGGGAGCATCACCTTCTTATCGCTGCTTGCATACCAAGCGTCGTCAATTTGCTCAAATGAATCAAAGTTTGCTGTGAGCTGTCTGACCAGCGCATCGTGCCTTGGGCCGGGAGGGCATGTTTTAAGCTCTTCGAGTAGCTCTGGGAATAAGCTCTCAGATCCTTCAGGTAACAAGGGTCCGTTGCTCTCACCTAAGTTAGCCCAGTCAAAATTGCGGTACCAAGGGTGATTAATAACCTGGGCGAATCCGTTATCGAGAGAATATGCGTTCGGATTAGTCGTGCTTCCGATCCGAGTCTCGGCGCTGGTGATGAGGCAACTAATGAAATCGATGCAATCGCTAGACAGTTCCAACCTCTTTGACCTTGGTATTCTGAATGATGACCTCCAATTCAAAATTTTCTTGCAAGTCCCAATGGTATCTTTTGCATAGAATGGAGTATATCCAACTAAACACTCGTACATGATGCATCCAAGGCTCCACCAATCTACGGAGCAGTCGTAAAAGCACTCGCTCGTCTGAGAGTTCAATACTTCAGGAGCGACGTACTCTGGAGTTCCCACAGTAGTCTGCGCAAGAGACCTCCTCCTCTCATGTCCACAGGCATCAACATCTGCAAACTTTTCCAAGACTGACCTTGGGCTCGCAGTCGCATCACATCTATTGATCTCCTCATTACAACTATGAAAAGATGGTGCAGGACCGACCAAAGAGCTGAAGCAAGCGCAATCTAAGTGTTGATCTCCAATATTATATAATACTGAGTACGCATACCAGAGTCGTACGAGAGTACTCTAGTATATTAATATAGATAAGAGAGTATAAATAATGAATCAGGATGTACAGAGCAAGATACTAGCTAGTACTAAGCCGAAAAGTGTATCGGTAAAAACCTCTTGTGGCATAAAATAATGATGTATTACGAATGCATACTCCTACTAGTAGTACATGATGTACGAACATATAGGTATGATATTGGTATGCATTATATACGACGTATATAATATACTACTCTATGCATGGTATATTATATGGATATACCAGACTAGCTAGGAGTATGCATAGTACTACTATACTAGTCTAGTATGCATACGCAAAACCTCGTTCGTCGTGCCCGCAACCCCAGCGAAACACAGATCTAATACTAGAGTAGTATGGGGGCTCTGCACCTGTTCTCGGCCCTCCTCGCGACCGGAAGGAAACCTACTACTCCTCCCTCTCCCACCAGCCTTTTCGTTGGTGGCCTGGGATATTGCGGCGCCCGCATCGCCGCCTCCTTCCACAATGCCTACCCTGACTGCAAAATCTCCGGCACCGTACGGTCGTCTGAGCGAAGGGATGCTCTACTCTTTAACCCGCCCTCTTGGCTCACCGGGGCGGTGCACTTGTTCGATCTGGATGTTGAATATGCTGGTCTAGATTATAGCGGCGTTGCCGATCTGATGGGAAGCAGTCACATTGTTCAGACCGTGGCGCCAATTGCTGATTTTGATAGGGATCCTCTTCTAGCACTACACGGGAACGTCTTGCAGTCATCTTCAAACCTTCAATACGTTGGATACCTTTCCTCAACTGGGGTGTACGGAGATCACGGAGGAGACTGGGTGACGGAGGAGGGATCCGAATTGCGCTGCAAAGACGCGAAATCAAGGGCAAGGGTGGTTGCCGAAAAAGAGTGGGGAAAATTGGAGATAAATTCTGAGGGACCAAGAGTGGATTGCTTTCGATGCGGCGGAATTTATGGCCCTGGACGAGGACCACTCTTTTCTCCGGTATCATTCTTGGCGGCAGAGGCGGGATCGACTGACGAAGATGTCGGCCCTCCCAAGTACGTCAACCGTATTCTGGTTGATGACATTTGTGGAGCATTGCTGGCTGCTGCATCTTGCGAGAGACATCGACGCGCAGGAGGCACTGCGTATAATCTTGTCGACAACGATCCCGCCCCAAGAAAGGACGTCGTTTGCGAGGCTAGAAGGTTGCTCCTAGCCGCAGAAAGGAGGGAAGACCGCGCTGACGAAAAATCGGCCGCACCAAAGAGGAGACGGGCTATACGGGCCACGGGCAACAAGCGCTGTAGCAATTCACGTCTGAAGGATGACTACTTGTGGGCTCCAGTTGCCCCCACGTACAAGGAGGGCCTGGCGCTGCTCCTGGAAGGGAGTGATTTGCTCTTGTAGCATTGACTTCTCTCCTTTTGAAGTCGAAGTAGGGAGCTACGCAACCGGTCGACTTCATCGCCCGAGCTGAGATAAAAAAGCGAATAAGTATTAAATCAATGAAATACTGTTTTTCTAGGTCCGTGCAATTAGTGTATTGGAGGTATGTTAGGCCGATACCTGCTACTCCATGCACACAGGTCGGATGCGCCAGTACCGGTGGCATAGCCCAGCCATCTTCCCGGAATTCAGCTCTTGCGCGCGCGATGGCCTGGTCAAATCTGAACCGATCCACAACCGCGCGGCTGGTCTTCCTCAATGGCTCCATCCTCCCACGGTTCCCTCCCCCGGAGGTTGGGGATTCCTCTCCACCTTTCGAAAGCAAGGCTGGATCTAGTGGGCGGCATCCGCGGCCTCGTCAGGGATGGGAAGCATCTTGAAGAAAAGTCCCAGGTCCTTGATGTAGTAGCTGTTGCCGTCGTTGTGGATGTTGAACCAGTACATGGCGTGCGTCTCGGGGTCGCAGTACCCTACGGCGCGCTCGTTGAGGCGGGAGGGGATGAGGATGGGGGAGGAGTAGGTCCCGGATCCCTCGGGGGGGACCAATCCCAGGTCGTTGTACCCCTCCATGTTCTTCTCTTCGAGCTCGTCGAGGTCCTCGATGCCCTCGAGGCCGAGCTCCTCGAAGTCCTTCTTGAGCTCCGGGGCGAACTCGGGCACGTGAACCTTCTTGGTCCTGCGCTCCCTGTCGGTGGCGATGAGGTTGTCCGGCTCGCCCAGGATCTTGTCGAGGCCGAGGGGCATCTTGCCCCCGCCCTTGCCGTCGTCGGACATGGCCCGGCGCCCCCCGGCCCCGACCAGCGGGGAGGAGGAGGTGGCGGCGCTCGAGACCGCGGCTGCGGCCCGGCGCCGTCCGGCGGTCAGGGTCGCTGTGCGAGCGGCTGCGGCTAGCATGGTGTGGCGCGACTGCCTGCGGATCGGGGGGAGGGGAGGGGAGAAGGGGGGAGGGGTGGGGAGGTGAGCTGGGTCGACGCGGGAGATGGAGGAAGGGCGTCGACGAAATATACCGGAGCCCCATACTAGCTATGGCATAGTGGCCCTATGCATACTCTAGTAGTACTCTGCATAGTACTAGTTCTGCACTGTATGCATACTAGCTATGCATATTATGCATACTCTAGAGTAGTACTAGGAGTAGCCGTGGGACCGGTAACACGACACATTCACACATTCGCGACTGACAGGCGACGGACAGACGGATTAGCGACGGGCGAGGAAGGCAGTGTGGCAATGGGGGCGGGATGCAATCCCCGCGTCGCCCTCCGCCCTCCTTCCTCCGCCCCAACATGCGGCCCGAGCGGGGTTCTGGAGAGCGGAGGCATCGAGCGCCGCGTCCGCGAGCGGGGAGGGTCGCCCGGGGCAAGCGGCGGTCCCCCAAGCCCCCAGGGACCGGGGGGAAGAAGCCACCGACGGGAGCGCGGGCTCCTACTACTCTCTAGTAGTATAGTCCCCTGCCTTCCTGACCACCCCCTGCAAGGGCCCCCCGCTGCGGTCCGCCCGCTCTACCTTCCCGTCAGACCGCAGCGCGGGGGGGGGGCGTCTTCCTCGTGGGGGGAGGGGGGGCGCCGCGGAGCCGCCGACGCGCACGGGCTTTACTCACCGTTCTGGAAAAGTGCGGAGGCTGCGCTGGGTGCTGCCGTACTTTGGTAGTACTCTGGAGTATGCAGACTGTATGTAGAGTATCCATACTTCTAGTAGGCTTGCTGATCCGAGGGGGGCCGACGAGCTTCTTTGCGTGTACGATGGTAAATCTTGTTACCAACGGGCACCTTGCAACATGCAACATGTTGCATCTTACGAGAGCCCCTCGTACGCAATTTACGTACGTACCCCTTAGTACTGGCTGGGAAGCTGGGTGGGGAGGGGGGATCGGAAGGGCCAGCGCTCTCCTGTCTCCTGGTGGGTTGGGGCAAGTGCGAATCTCCCCCAGACTACTACTCTAGTACTAGTAAGTAAAGGTTTAGGGCTGATACGGTTGGAGCTAGCTACCAGCTAGAGTAGCTAGACTAGCTAGAGCTACATCAGTTCCTTCGGTCGGGGTTTTCGTGATCCCGGTCCCGGCCTTGAAGTGTTTGAAAAAACCGTCGGTTTCATAATAATACTAGCCTAGCAAGTAGTAAGTCAGGGTGTCCGTCCGTAGCGCCCCCACGCCGCCGCGACGATGGGAGAAACCGCGCCGGCCTCCGAGGAGGGCCCCGCGCCGGACCCTCCCCCCCCCCCTCCGCCTCCCGCCGCCTCCGAAGGAAAAGAGGAGGGAAATGAAGGGAGGGGGGAATTCGGAGGGGCGGCCGCGAGGCCGGAGGAGGAAGGGGACAGGGAGGGATCCTCGTCGGTCCGCGTCGCCGTCCGCATCCGCCCCTTCCTCCCCAGCGAGGCCGGCACGTCTGGCGTCGTCGACGTGCAGCCCCCGCAGGATCATTCGGAACATTCGGATCATTCGGATGAGCTAGATCATTCGGATCATTCGGAGCCGCGGAAGGGAGGCGGCGGGAGGGGACGCAGCCGCCGCCGCCGCCGCCGCCGCCCCCTCTCCCTCCCCACTACCCTCCAGATGGGAGGGCCCGCGGGGCCGCGCTTCACGTACGACGCCATCCACCCCCCGGGCACGTCGCAGGCCGACCTGTACCTGGAAACCGTCGCGCCGCTGGTCCGGCAGTGCCTGCGGGGGTACAACGCCACCGTGCTGGCCTACGGGCAGACCGGGTCGGGCAAGACCTACACCATCCTGGGACCGCAGCTGGCCTCGGCCGACGAAAGCTCGGGCATCATCCCCCGAGCCCTCCGGGACCTCTTCGAGGTGCTGGAGGGGAGCAGGCTCAACCCGCCCAAGTCCACCGCCTACGCGTACGAGGTTAGGCTGCAGTTCCTCGAGCTGTACGGGGAGGAGATCAGGGACCTGCTGGTCCCGCACTCGCCGGGCCTCAGGATCCGCGACGTGGGGGGAGGAGGCGACAAGGGCGGGGGGGCGGGGGAGCCCGAGGTCGTCGGCGCGTCCGAGGTCGTGGCGGGGACGGCGAGGGAGGCCCTGCTCTGTCTCGCGAGGGGGATGCTGAGGCGCGTCACGGGCGCCACCGCCATGAACGCCGAGAGCTCCCGCAGCCACGCCATCATGACGGCCATCGTCGAGCAGACGGCCACCACCACCGTTCCGGACGGCGACGGAGCAGACGAGGACGGGAGAGAGGCCTCGTTCACCAGGTCAAAGTTCCACTTCGTCGATCTGGCAGGGTCAGAGCGCGCACGCCGCACCCAGGCCACAGGCCATAGGCTCAAGGAGGGCATAGACATCAACAAGGGCCTGCTGGTGCTGGGCAACGTCATCTCGGCCCTCGGCGATAGGGCCAAGGTGGGGAGGACCTTCGTCCCCTACCGGGACTCCAAGCTCACCAGGCTCCTGCGCGGGAGCCTGGGGGGCAACCACCGAACCCTCATGGTGGCCTGTGTCTCGCCGTCGAGCTCGAACTTCGACGAGAGCCTCAACTGTCTCCGGTACGCCAATCGCGCGCGCAACATCCAGAACCGCGCCATCGTCAACGTCGACCCGACGACCAGGCTCGTCTCCGAGCTCAGGGGACGCGTCCGGGCCCTGGCGGTCGAGCTGCTCCGGGTTCGCGCCGTCGCCGGGGAGGAAGGCGCCGGTGAAGCGGGGCCGCTCACCGACGAGCTGCTCCAGATCCTGGCGTCCGGAGGCGACGCGGCGACGGCCCCGGCGGCGGCGCCCGCAGCCGCAGCCATTTCCGCCGGCGGCGGCGCCGGCCCGCCTCTATCCGCGTCGGGCCAGTCGTTTCCTGAGATTGTTCAGACCCTCCAACAGCGCCTGGGGGAATCGGACGCCGAGCTGAGTAGGATGACCAGCTCGCTGAAGAGGGCCAGGCAGGAAACGTTCCAGCAGGAGGAAGGCCTGTACGCTGCAAAGGCTGAGGCCCAGTACTGGCGGATAAAGTGCCATGACGGGAATGCAGGCGGAGAAGGCTCGGCTGCGGCCGAAGAGGACGGGATAACGAACAGGTTCGCTGCGTACGAGGAGGAAATTTCCAAGCTGAAGGCCGATCTGCGGGACGCCAGAAGTCGCGCCGATCTCGCCGCAAAAACGGCGGAAGAGGGTACATACTTGGGCCTCGCCAGGGCACACGAAAAAGCCTCCACTGCAAGAACTCGCCAGCCGCCACCAATTGTGTCCCTACCCGTTCTAAGTGAAGTGCAGGAAGCGAGACAAGATAAGCGCCACGCCACAGAACTTGACGAAGAACACAAAGTAGAACGTGAAAACTTTGAAAAGGCGACCAAGATGTACCTATCTGAGGACGAAGACGAGAACGAGGGAGAAGAAGGAGATGGTGAAGATTGCGACGACGCCGAAGGTGTCTTTATGGTTGGAAAACAGGGCGAAGAAGCACTCGATTTGGAACAAGTCGGAACTGACGTGGTCGACGTTGAAACGACGGCCTCTGTCGAGTCTTTCCTACGCCGCCAATCGCACATGGATGCTCATTTGATCGAACTGACAAACTCTATCTCGGCCAAGGAAGATCTGATGGAACAGCTTGCAGCGTCGCAGCGTCGATATGAATCGATGCGCCAATTCTATGAACGAAAGCTTTCCGAAATGGTCGAACAGGTCGAGGCACGGGAGAGGGAGAGAGGTAAACTCGAAACACAGATTGCAGACCTCAAGAAAGAAGGCGAGGACTCGGAGAGTGAAACATTTAAGGCGCTAAAAGCTCAGCTCGACAAGAAGGATCATCAGCTGAAGAAACTCCGACGGCGACAAACAGAGCTTACCGGCTTGACCATGGTGCCATCGCGAAATGAGGCCATTTTGGCTCGTCTTAAATCTGACATTGCCTCGATGAAGCGGCAAAAGGTTGATCTACAGAAGCAAGTGTCCCTAGAGAGGAAAGCTCACCTTATGGAACTTAATAAGCTGAAGAAAGACGCCATTCAACAAAGTCGCGAAACCTCAAAATGGAAAGCAGCTTCAAAACGGCAAGAGGGCGCAGCTGAACGCGCCAGGAACGCCGCAAAAGCACACTTGGGAGAGGTGAACAAGCTACGATCGCGCTACAGAGAATCCGAAAAGAAGCTGAGGGTTGCAACTTTAAAGCGCGGCGTGATGGAAAGAGTAGGCTTGGATCCTATATTGACTGGGCGCAGGAACTCCACTGCGAAGGGGTCTAGGCCTGCTACTGCTCCACCTACATCGGCAGGAGTAGAACCGCAACAAGATAAGAAATCTCGACGGAGTCAATCGTCAAGCATAGGGACAATAGACGATATTGACGTCGACAGAGTTCGTTCATTTTTAGACTCGAAAGTGTCAGACGTGGGAGAAAAGGAGGCAACTGCAGGAAAACTTGCAAAGGAGTGGGAAGAGCATCTCGAGCTGTCGACAACGAGAGATCGACTTCTTGAGGAGGCCAAAGATAATGTTGGAGGCACAGACGCTATAGCAGAGGAATTAGAAGCTCTTATGCTTCAGCTGAGGTACAGAGAGGGACGCATTAAAAATCTGTCAAAGAGACTTGGCAACGGGCGTAACTTTAAGAAGGGAGAGCAGGCAAGCTTTAGTACCATGTTCTTACGTGAAAAGGAGTTTAAAGATATGTGCGCTGGTGCACCCCCCCTGTCCACAACTCAACTGACATGTAAAATTCTTTTCGGAATGGTTGTTAAAGAACGTCGCCGCGTTGCATCTCTTGCACAGACTGCTTCCGTTCTAGATAAAAGAGCGGGTGATGCGGAAAGGCTGGCAGAAGCCCGTGAGGCCGCGCTCCGCTCTCATGTAGAGGAAGAGAGGAACGAGCGCGTCGCTATGGCTCAAACCCAACAGGAACAAATTGTGTCGCTGATGGCAATGGTTCAAGAGGGAGAAGAAGGGCAATCAAAACAACAACAGCTTGATTCGACGAAAAGTATTGGAAGTGGCGAAGATATTATCACCTCAGAGAGTGGAAATGATACAAATATGGTCATGATCCTCTCGAACGAGAGAATTTCAGCTCTGGAACTTCAGCTTGCCGAATTACAAGGTGAGAAGGAGGCCAAGGAGGTCTACAAGCGCAAAGAAGCCGACGCAAAAGAAGAGCTGGAGGAAGAAGTAGAAAAATGCAACGAATTGCATAGAGAGTTGGAACATCTCAAGGCATCTCTTCGCCAGATTCGAGATGCTCTATTCAAGGAAAAGGAAGAAAAGCCACCAAATGAGAGAGACGGGGTCACTTTCAGTTTCTCTCAAGAAGATGACGCAAGTACTCCCTCCGAAAAACTTGAGATGCGTCGCGTTGTCGAAGACATAATCCAAGAGGCCCTCCATCCACCAACACTCTCCCCTCGGAAAGGTGCAGCGGAACGAAGCAAATTATCAACAGAAGGCCGACTTCATGTCGCTCGCACTCCAACAACTTCATCGGAATTATCATCGCGAATCAATCTGATGGAGATTAGCGACAGCGACGACGAAGAGATACCCGAGTGGGCTGAAGACATCATGGACGACCTTGCCATTATTGCCAAGGGTGAAATCCCACCGTCACTGAAGGAGAAGAAGAAGGAAAAGGAAAAGGAAAAGGAAAAGGAAAAGAAAACGAAAAAGAAAAAGAAGGGGAAAACTGCGCCAACTGAGTCTATTTCAAAAACAAGCAAGCAGGGTACAGACATTAATGAAACCGAAATTCCGAGGGATGATTTGGAAGGAAACGTATTTGTTCGCTTGACTGCGCCGGAGAATTTCACAGGCGCCCAAAAAAAAGCCTTCTCCGAAAGACAGAGTCGGGTGCCAGAGGCGCTCAGCGACCAAGATGTGCGTTCCGGGAAAATATTAGATGGAAACGAAGTCCTCGAAGAAGTGAAAACTGCGGCATTACCAAAGTCAGAAGCGAAGGCGAAGGCAGTTATAAAACCGGTGTTCGACAGGCTCACAGATCCGGAATATTTCACTGGGGTACAGAAACAGTCCTTCATGTCCTCATCTCATCGGCCACGACGTGTCGTTGACGGAAGTATCGTCGAAGAAGGCGTGTTAACCAGTTTGAATCTCCACGGTGACAAGACTTTTCAAAAGGCGTCTCCCCAGGAATCAAATCAATTAAATGGCACATCAACAGTGTCCTCGCATCCAGAGGGTCCAATCGGCCTCGTGCCTACTGGTATGATTGCTCACGCGAAAAAGACAGTCAGAGAAACGCAATATCTTAAGCCTCTCTCTATCGCCGTTGGCAGCGACCAACCAAGCTCGCCAGAAGACATGGATACTGGTCATCGGTCTGTCTTCGACAGGTTGGTGAGCCCGAGCAATTACACTGGTACGCAAAAAAAGATCCATACGAATACGAAGAATCATCGGGGAGCAGATGATAATTTTGTTCTGGGGCAGAAGTCATTGACTATTCCTACCGCAGACGAAGAAAGTGATGTTTCGCCCACCTCCATTCAGCAGTCGACCCCTCGTGTTGACTCTGATGACCAAGCAACGAACGAGGAAATGGAGTCTTTGCGCCAATCTCGAGAGCGAACAGGGAATTACACGCAGCAGGATGTATTCGAGAGGCTGACCAAGACAGTGACGCATTCCTATGCTGTCAAACGGCAAAATGAGGCCGAAGAAACAAGAAAAAATAATGCTTATTTCTTGGAAGAAACGTAAGATCATAATATGCATACAGTTACTCTCGCCTCATAGCGCAACCCCCCCCCCCCCCACCAGAGTTGTAATTAGGTCCTTCCTAAATCTTTGATACTAGTTAGTATAATACAAAGTCCGTAACAAATATTTCGTAACATATATTTTACATGAAATATTTTATGCATTGTTTCTT
>Ga0315315_10002022_pt1 | contig 18608 bp, 19 predicted proteins | sample M140m3416metaG_FD_203699 | JGI IMG/M metagenome (GOLD analysis project Ga0315315, IMG submission 203699) | Ammonia-oxidizing marine archaeal communities from Monterey Bay, California, United States - M1 40m 3416 | ecosystem: Environmental > Aquatic > Marine > Intertidal zone | place: USA... | reverse complement strand
GAAAATTATATTGAGGCCTGGCGAGACGAGATGTATCCGGTAACAGCTAATTGGCACACACAGCCCTCAATGCAAATAGAACGCGCGGCCTGCCCCTATTTTGGCATTCGTGCCTACGGCGTTCATATGAACGGTTTTGTTCGTAAATCCGATGGCATTTATATGTGGGTTGCTCGGCGAGATCCGACTAAAAAAACCTATCCCGGCCTTTTGGATAATATGGTTGCCGGTGGCCAACCAATTGGTCTTGGCCTGCTTGAGAACCTGGCCAAGGAGTCTGAAGAAGAAGCGGGCATTCCACCCGAGCTGGCCTATCAAGCGATACCCGTCAGTCTAATTTCTTATACTCATCTTATGCCCGAAAGACCCAAAGGTGGTGTAAAGCCCGATCAGATGTTTTGCTACGACCTAGAGGTTCCGGAAGATTTCGAGCCGGTTCCGGTTGATGGTGAGGTTGAAAGCTTTCAACTCATGCCCATTACAGATGTAGCAACAATCGTACGGGACAGTTTCGACTTTAAGTTCAATTGTAACTTGGTAATTATCGACTTCTTAATCCGCCACGGCATCATCAGCCCTGATAATGATTCGGATTATGCAGCCCTTGCGCAAGGCCTTCGATCAGGCGAGTAGGCACGTTATTCATCACTCATTTTTAATGCATCAATGAAAGCAGTCTGTGGAATTTCCACTTTGCCAAATTGACGCATTTTCTTTTTGCCCTTCTTCTGCTTCTCAAGAAGTTTTCGCTTACGGGTAATGTCACCACCATAACATTTTGCCGTTACGTCCTTGCGCATCGCAGAAATAGTTTCTCGTGCGATAACTTTGCCCCCAATAGCCGCTTGAATAGGCACTTTGAATAATTGGCGAGGGATAAGCCCTTTGAGCCGTTCACAAATTTGTCGACCCCGGCTCTCAGCCGAGACCCTATGCACAATCATAGATAAGGCATCCACCGGTTCTGCATTGACCAAAATACCCACTTTGACCAAATCGCCTTCTCTGTACCCTTCCAGCTCATAATCAAAGCTGGCGTAACCACGGCTGATCGATTTGAGCCGATCATAAAAATCGAAAACCACTTCATTTAAAGGCAGTCGATAAACTGCCATCGCCCGGCTTCCAACGTAAGTTAGCTCCACTTGTTCGCCGCGGCGCTCCGTACACAAACTCAATATGGGACCAAGATATTCGTCGGGCACCAAGATTGTCGCGCGGATCCAGGGTTCTTCAACCGACTTGATAAGGGTGACGTCGGGATAGTCTGCCGGATTATGCAAGTTGAGCTTATTGCCATTCATCATATGTAGACGATAGACCACAGAAGGTGCCGTCGTAATGAGATCAAGATCAAATTCCCGGCTTAGACGTTCCTGCACAATTTCCAAATGTAGCAATCCAAGACAACCACAACGGTATCCAAATCCAAGAGCAGCGGATGTTTCAGCTTCATAGTGTAATGAAGAATCATTAAGAGCCAGCTTCGAAAGACTCTCGCGTAAATCTTCATAATCCGCATTGTCGACCGGGAATAATCCACAAAAAACCACCGGGACTGTGGGCTTAAAGCCCGGCAATGGCTCGATTGCCTCTGCTTTTATTTCCGTTAATGTGTCGCCGACTTTGCAGTCCGAAACAGATTTGATACTAGCGGTGATAAAACCAATTTCTCCTGGCCCCAATTGATCGACCATCTCTTGCTTAGGGCTAAAAACGCCAACGCGATCTATCTCATGGACCGCATCGGTTGCCATCATGCGGAGCTTCATACCCTTCTGAAGGTGTCCATCGACTACCCGCACCAGTGTGACAACGCCAAGGTAAGCGTCATACCAAGAATCAACTAGGAGCGCTTTTAACGGCGCATCTGCATCTCCAACAGGCGGCGGTAGCTTTTGCACCAACGCTTCCAGCACCGCCGCAACCCCTTCACCCGTTTTCGCAGATACAGCGATGGCCTCAGATGCATCAATCCCAACCACATCTTCGATTTGAGTGCGAATACGCTCCGGCTCAGCCGATGGCAGATCAATTTTATTCAGAACGGGAATAATCTCATGGTCATTCGCAATGGCCAGATACGCATTTGCCAAGGTCTGGGCTTCAACACCCTGGCTCGCATCAACGACCAGCAAGGACCCCTCACAGGCAGCCAATGAACGGCTCACTTCATAGGAAAAGTCCACATGGCCTGGCGTATCCATAAAATTCAGAACATACGTCTCCCCATCGGATGCAATATATTCAAGACGAACCGTTTGGGCTTTGATAGTGATACCACGCTCACGTTCAAGCTCCATAGAATCAAGCACTTGTTCGCGCATTTCCCGAGCGCTCAATCCGCCGCATGTTTGTATTAGGCGATCCGACAAAGTCGATTTACCATGATCAATATGTGCAACAATGGAGAAATTACGGATATGCTTCAGTTCGGTCATGAGCCTATTTCGGACGGCCAATTGAAGGGACAAATTCGGGGCACCGCATCAAGTACGGAAGATTATTTCACCCCAATGCCATGTGCGGAGGCCGAGAGCAAGCCCGCCTTTGTTTAACGCACATAATCGCGGCGGTAATCTTTCACGAGAACACCCCTGATTTTTTTCTCACCGACTATTTCTTTTACCACTAACGTCAGCATTGCTTTGATTCTTCCAAGGTGGACCTTTTCATCAACCTTCAAGGTCGCCGCAATTTTGTAAAGCTCATCGAAAAACCGCGCTTTAATTTTCGGTTCATATTTGGACATTAAGGCCCGGTCATTCACGTCGGTGAATTCCACCAAAAAATTAAAAAGCAGCGTACCCTTAGCTTTGCCATCCTGAAGGATTGGCACATTTAAGTTTGCGATAAGAAAAAATAAGTTGCCGGTACTGGCGGCATTAGGGTCCTCCGCCTGAACAACCTTTGGCGCGCAAATCACTATCACGACTGAACAAATCAGCGCTGCAAGCACCCTCATGCGTAGCAATGCCATATCTGCCTCCTTCAACACTCAATTCCAATTATATCAAGTATAAAAACCAGGATCATAATCTGGCTTTATGCTTTAGCCGCTGTAATAATTATTTCAACCAACGTATTCGGCGCCAATTTAGCGCCAACACAGGCGCGTTGCGGCCAGTTACGCCAATCATCACCAGCCCAATCGCACCAGACCACATCCATGGCTGATTTTTGGTCCATGTCTTCCATGAAGATTTGAGCAGACACAATTCGAGTTTTATCAGTACCTACGTCAGCAAGGTTCTGATCAATAGCTTCCAATGCCAATTTTGTTTGTTCTTGAATGTCGCGCCCAGGCGCACCCGCGGTTGCGACCGTATAGACAATGCCTCCATGCTCTACGACACGATTGCGGCCTTTGGCCTGGCCTTGCCATCGATTTATATCTCCCATTTTTTGGCTCCTTGATATTTAAGAATCTAAATTAACTCGGCTTTTGCCATTTGCCCGCTTCAACTAAGGCCAAAAATTCTGAGAAGGCGCCATTAAACAAATCCGGATCTTCCAAATTAAGAACATGCCCACCCATAGGGAAACTCATAAGGCCAGCTCGTGGCATCGTTTTTTTCAAAAACCAACTACCCTCGATGCAATGCTCGTCCTGGTCACCGAGCATAATCAGAACCGGCACCTGCACCTGTTTCAGTTCATCTTCGATATCATAAAAGTTTGGCCGTTTGGGGGGTATGCCGATAGCCGTATACGCGGACCCATCTGGCGCATGCTCTAGAAACCGCTGCCAATATTCTTCATGACAGCGAGGGTCTTTTGCCTTCATCGGGAGACGGCTAACGCCGTTCGATTGTTTTTCGACAACCGCCTCCATACCGCCGTCCAATAAGGCTTGGGCACGCGATGCAAATGCTTCAAGGAATTCCTCCCGCTCCTTCCCCTTTACGCTCCCATGGCCGACACCGACTGCCGTAACTGACAAGCATCTTTCCGGATACTTCACCGAAAAAGCAATCGATGCATTGGCACCAACCGAACAACCACACAAATGGACCTTCTCAATATCGAGAGCATCTAGAAGGCCTCGAATATCTTCGATCAAAATATCGTGGCTATAAGCGTCAGCATTTTTAGGAACCGACGAGCCGGGATAGCCCCGATAAGAGGTAGTAACAGCACGATAGCGCTGCCCGAACTCCCGCATTTGCGGCTCCCAACTTCGATAATCGCCGGCGAACTCATGCAAGAAGAGAATGGGTGATCCATCCCCTACCTCCTCATAATAGAGATCGACACCATTTACCGCGACTGTTGGCATGGTGCTCTACCCTGCTAATTGTTCCTGACGGAGCGCCCAAGCTACAACCCAATTAGAGCGGGACCCTTCTAGGCAAAAACAGGCGCCATTGCCGGGCCGAAAATCGATTGCAGAATTATTCTCATCGCCAGTCAAAAGTTTAGAAGCGGTCCGAATAAGAAAATCACCGTGACCCGTCATCATAATGTCGCTGTTACCGGATTCAATTTCAGCAATAAAAGGTTCGACGGGGTCTTCAGGCATAACTGAATAGTCCGCAATCGCTGTTTTGCCGCTAATGCCAAGTGCATCTGCAACACGCTCTCCGGTTTCTTTCGTCCATTGCTTGTCGCTATGGAGAATCCGTGCTGGCATAGCGCCCTGCGCCTTCATGAACCGCCCCATGCGTTCTGATTCCTGCACCCCTTGTTCACTCAAATGGCGATCCGGGTCCTGCTCAGCAGTTAACGCGTTGGCATGATGCATTAAATAGACTTTCATGATTTCCCCTTATTTGGTTGTTTGCCCTTTCCAGGGCATTGGAAGCTTTAGTAAATGATGGCATAGTTGCCCTCTAACGAAAACATATAACAGTGTGGAGGAAGCCCATGCTGACGATCGAAAGATTGTCAGGCCCGTTCGGCGCGGAAATAACCGGTTTAGATTTGAATACTGAACCCGATACAGCAACATTCGATGAAATAGTCGAAGCGTTGCATCGCCATGCCGTTATCTGTATCCGAGGCCAACAATCATTAACACCAGAAAAGCATATTGCCTTCAGCAGACGGTTTGGTGAGTTAGAGGTGCACGTACAGTCGAGCTTTAATCTGGACGGCTACCCGGAGATCTATTGCATCACCAATTGCGTTGACGAGAAAGGCGACGCGCTTGGTTTGGCCGAAGCCGGTCGTGTGTGGCACACGGATTTATCATACATGCGAGAGCCGAGTCGCTGTTCGCTATTGCATGCACTCGAAGTGCCAATAGACGAAGATGGTAACCCGCTGGGCGATACATTGTTCGCGAGTTGCACCATGGCTTACGAAGCCTTAGCTGATGAGATGAAAGAACGGCTGTGCAAGATGCAGGCTATCCATTCTTATCGACAGGTATATGGGCGGATCAAGGCTAAGAGCAAACCAGGGCGGCAGGGATTGAAAGATCTTACTGAAGAAGATTTCCAAAAAGTCCCTCCTGCGATTCATCCAGCTATCATTGCCCATCCCCACACTGGTGCACCCATATTATTTTGCGATTTTGGGACAACGGAGTCTTTTGTTGGCATGGGCCAAGACGAGAGCGACACTTTGCTTGAAGAGCTCACCGCGCATACGGTACGCTCCGAATTTGTATACGCCCACAAATGGCACGGTGGTGATTTAATGATTTGGGATAATATTCAAACGCAGCATTTTGCTGTAGACGATTATTGGCTACCCCAGCGCCGGCGCATGCAACGTACTACGGTTAAGGGTCCGGCACCACAAGCTGCCGAATAAAGGAGAGCCAGAGTGACAACCGCACAACCACAGCCGGTTGCAGATGCGAGTGCCTGGACCGGCCCGGCCATGACCGTTAACCAGGAATGGTTAGAGCCTTTGACAGAGACAGAGCTCAAAGATTTAGACAATGCCCTTGCTCACGTTAAGTCTCAATCAATTCCGCTTTTGAAAATCACGCAAGCTGATTTTCTATTGCCTAACCTTGGACCACGGCTAAAAGAAATTTTAAGGGATGTTCAGCATGGGAGGGGATTTTCTGTGTTGCGTGGCATGCCTGTCGACAAGTACAGTCAAAACGACAACGAGATTATTCTTTGGGGCATCGGCACCTACTTCGGTAACACTATTTCACAGAATTCCAACGGCGATCTCATGGGCCATGTTTATGACCACGGTGTGCATATGCACACCGCCCGCGTGCGGGGGTACATGACGCCAGACCATTTGCGGTTCCATTCAGACCGCTGTGACCTAGTCGCACTCGCGTGCATACGCAAGGCGAAAGAGGGTGGCCTCAGCCGCTTGGTCAGCATGACGGCTATCCATAACGAAATACTAACGATGCGGCCCGACTTACTGAAACCTTTCTATAACGGGTTCATGTATGTGGTAAGCGAGTTGTCCGGCGACACAAGACCTGTCCGCGTCCCGTCCTATAGCATGACCGATGGCGTTCTAAGCTGCCGGTTACAGCGTAATCAAATAGAGATGTCCGCAGAAAAATGTGGCATTCCATTAACTAAAACGGAACGGGAGGCGTTAGACCTGCTCGATAATCTAGCCAATAGCAGTCAATTTATGCTGGAAATGGACTTGGAACCGGGCGACGTTCAGTTCTGCAACAACTATGTTATCGCACACGGACGCACCGACTTTGCAGATAGCGAAAAGGAAGAGGAGAAACGTCTCATGTTACGTCTTTGGCTCAAGTTTCGCGAGGCGCGCCCGGTCGGCAACGCCTTTTTTGATTTTGACGGGATACCGGTGGCGGCAGAATGAAAGCACCTGAACCCTTCGTCGGACCCTCAGCTTGGCTGGGTGCCGACTTAAAGAATTCGGATGACTGGATCTGGACGTTAACAGGCTCGGAGACTTCCGACCTTCTCCAAGCCGTTCAGGACACGCAGTCAATAGACCTGGAAGCTATCACCAAAGATGATTTCGCCTTACCCAATCTTGAACCTCGCCTGGGCCAGTTACGAGACGAGGTACGCAATGGCCGAGGCTTTGTGGTTCTGCGCGGAATACCAGTGACGGAGATGGCCGATGACGAGGTATTTCGAGCCTTCTGGGGCATCGGTACGCACCTCGGTTTCGCTCTATCACAAAACTCTTATGGCGATCTGCTTGGGCATGTTTATGACGAGAAGGTGGACCCCTCTGAACCCACGCCCCGCGGCTATCGAACAAATCACTATCTGCAATACCATACCGATCGAGCGGACATGGTAGGGCTTCTCTGTCTCAGGAAAGCGCTCAAAGGCGGCGAAAGTAGCATTTCAAGCTCCATGAGCATCTACAATACGCTAATAGAAAAACATCCGGATGCTTTGGGGCCACTAATGCGCGGGTACCTGCACGGCCATGCGGAAGACGTAAAATTCGACGAGCCGTTCCGGTTCCCAGTTTTTCATCAAAAGGATGGTGTCTTGAGCTGCCGTTTAAACCGAGGAGCGCTGGAACGTGCCCACGTCCGAGCAGGCCAACCGCTATCGGACGAGGATGCGCGTGCACTCGTCTCATTCGACTTTTATGCGGAGCATCCCGACTATCGCCTCGACATGATGTTACTCGATGGCGACATTCAGTTCGTAAACAACTACCGAGTGGTCCATTCGCGTAAAGCCTTCCAAGACGGCGCAACGCAGGCCGAAACGCGCCATATGGTGCGGCTCTGGATGAATTATTATGACGACCCCTGGCCACGAGGGCCACATCTATCCGATTATAACGGTGTGCCGAAAGAACTGGACCGCGATTAAAACCTTAACCAGGGAGACGAAATTGAGAACTTATCTGATTGTTAGCCTCGCCTTCTTTGCCGTCATTACCCTTTACGGCTTATATACAGGGCAGTTTGACTCTTTCTTTAAATAATACAAACGACGATCAGCGCGTCAAAAAAACTAGGAGAATATTTCTATGCGCATAGTACGATTTGATAATGGCAGTACACCGTGCCACGGTATACTTGAAGGCGACACCATCCATGACGTCGATGGTGGTTTGTTCGATGGACTGAATAAAAATGGTAATACGCGGACACTAGATTCCGTCAAATTGCTTATCCCGTTGGAGCCGAAAGTTTTTTACGCGGCCGGCCTTAACTACGCCGAACATGTGCGCGAACAAGCGGAACTCCGGGGGGAAGAGCCAAAATTGCCGGAGAACCCCGATATTGGTTACCGTGCCAACAACGCATTGATTGCCCATAACGAGAATGTAGTGATCCCGGCAAATGCGCCGGACACGGTGCAGTATGAAGGTGAAATTGTCTGTATTGTTGGCAAAACTGCTAAGAACCTAACTAAAGAAAATGCATTGTCATGCATCATGGGCTATACGGTTGGAAATGATGTGAGCGAACGTACATGGCAGAAAAATGATCGGACCATGTGGCGCGCCAAAAATACCGATACGTTTAAGCCCATGGGCCCTTGGATCGAAACCGATGTGGACCTGAAAGCGCTGACCACCACTGTGAGCGTCAATGGCAAACAGACCATTCAGTTCCCTACCAATAATTTTCACTTCGGCATCGAGACCTTTATAGAAGCCATGACGACTTGCCTGACGCTTCATCCGGGCGACATGATTTGGATGGGCACCGAAGGACGAGCGCCAAATTTGCAGCATAATGATGTAGTCGAAGTTAACATCGACGGCATAGGTACCTTGCGAAATAAATTTGTCCGCGAGGGACAATAGAAAACAAAATATTACAAAAAGCAGCGTATCGCAGAAAAGCCGCTAAATTCTATACCATCGACGATTCATCGCGTTAATGCTGGAAAAAGAGAAGCATAAAGTCTAGACCCGAGTAATACGGCTTTAAGTAATTTCTGCAAGTGTTCTACCCCTAGTCGGTTACGTCCTGATCTATTTGATGATGGACTAGATCGGCAGGGCGAGAGCCCTGCCGCGAAGTCCAGGTTCAGACGGAACTCAAATTCACGCAACCGGCTTTAGTCCCCGCCAAGATTGGTTATATCCAGCAAAAAGACTTGCCGCTGTTTCTCTTGCGCGCTCCAATGGAATGTGAGACCTAGTTCAACAACAACATTCCCACCAACATCCACCCGGCGATAAACACCGATTCTATCAAGATGACGATAACCGGCTGATAGCCAATGGTCATCATTGCTTTTAGGGCCGTCTTTATTCCCAGCGCAGCGATAGCAGTGACGAGGCACCAACGCGACAAATCAACCACGAAAGTATGGATTGCTTCGGGGACGAGGCCGCTACTGTTTATACCAATCAAAATGCAAAAAAACAGAACAAAGAGGAGGTTAGGAGCCCTTCCTGCACTTCTATTCTCACTTCGGAACACCAAAGACAGAACGAGGATTACCGGGACCAGCATTGATACCCGAAATAATTTTGTAACGGTGGCAATGTCGCCCACTTCTTCGGATACCGTGTATCCAGCACCAATCACTTGAGCCACATCGTGGATGGTTCCGCCCAAAAAAATGCCTGAACTTCTGCCATCCAAACCAGCCAGACTGGAGATTAAAGGGTAGGCCACCATCGCAACAGTGCTAAAGGTAGTTACCGCAATAACCGTAAAAATCGTATCTTGTTCGCTATTCCGTGATGGAGGCATGATAGCCGCTATGGCCAACGCCGCTGATGCGCCACAGATTGCAACCGCGCCACCGGTTAGAATGCCGAAAAAACTTTTCTTGCCCATCAGTTTTGAAATGCCAATACCTAGCAAAATAGTCAGAACAACGCCGCCGGCAATGAGCGCTACACTATCGAGCCCGAGACCCAAAACCTGTTCGAAGGTAATACGCATCCCAAGGAGTGCCACCCCAAACCGCAATAAAGTCGTCGCGGAATATTGGATGCCGGCTACGCAAGGCCCCTCTTCGTGCAAAAAGTGAAAAGCCATGCCCAACAACAATGCAAATAACATCTGGGGGGCACCGTAATGTTGAGACAAAAGCTGTGCCGCTGCTGCAACAGTGACACAGATTAAAATTCCCGGCCCACGTTCCTGCCAACTCTGCCAAAGCACATTAAACCGGTTTCTAAATACGATAGGCATTAGCAGTTCCTTTTCTGGGGATGTCAGTGGATATGTAAATTTAGAAGAAGGCCAGTGAGAGGTTAGCCCGCGCTCGATCAATCCGGCATGACGTTCTGACGTTCAAACTGGCTTCGCCACATAACTCACGGCTTAGTTGGATTAACAATCTCGCGTCGATTAAGCGCACAGCGATTTTCCCAGACTAACAGATCACCCACACGCCACTTATGGGCCCAGGCATATTTAGATTGGGTGGCGTGGTCCCAGAGACGATCCAATAATTCTTCGCTATCGTTAGGGTTTCCTTTGATATATTGCGATGGCCAACTACGACGGCGGCCAAAATAAAGAGTTTTTTTCCGGTTGCCGGATGAACCCGCACTAACGGATGGAAAGGGCCCGGCACCTCCTCGGGACATGTGGGTCCTACAAATCCAGGCATGGCGCTAAGCTTAGTGGTATTTAGCCAGGAATGACTTCATCGCCAGCGAATTGGCTGCGCCACATGACGCGAGGCAGTGTGGGGTTTACAACTTCGCGGCGATGCATTGCGCAGCGATTATCCCACACGAGGAAATCGCCGGCGGCCCATTCATGGGTCCAGGCATATTTTGGTTGGGTGGCATGTGCCCACAATTTGTCCAATAATTCTTCACTATCGTTCGGCATACCCTCAATATATTGCGACGGCCACGTTCGACGACGCCCAAGATAGAGTGCTTTTTTGCCCGATTCTGGGTGTATGCGAACCATCGGATGCATTGGCCCAGGCACTTCTTCCGGACAATTCGGTTCCGAAACGCCCGGCCTGAGTACATTGGCCGAATTGCGGGTTGCGTCTTGTTTTGACCGCTTACCTTCAACTGCAGCTAATAAATCAGCAGGCAAATCATCATATGCCATATACTGATTATTGAATGATGTTTGACCGCTATTATCGTTTGGTATCACGAGTGAATACAAAGTGCTGCCGGCAGGCGGCCGCTCAATATAAGAATTATCCGAGTGCCAAATCACCTCAAGACTTCCAAGGCCATCATTTTTTTCTACGGGCTTGCCATCTTCTCCAAGATTGCAAAGAATTGAGATGTGATGATCCATCGCATGATAGAGAGACTTTTTCTTAGCCTTCTCATAATACTTTTTATTTGCACCTTCTTGCGGTTCACCGAAAATTCTTGCCGCATCCATATAATTTTCAGGCTCTAGCTTCTGATTGCGGATCAATAATACCAAATGGTCCGTCCATGCTTGACGCATAGCATCAGCAACATCTTCTGGAACCGGCATCGACAAATCTACGCCACGAATTTCTGCGCCGATAGCTTTTCCGGTTGGAACCACTTCCATAGAAGCAAGTGTATTTGTATCTAGCGCAACCGGCGCTTCGATCTCTGGGGCATGTGTATACACTTCGGCAAATTCATAAGTTTCCATTGCCATTCGTTTATTCCTCCGTTATCCGTGTCGTGGATTATTTAACATCCATGCGGCCTCATGAAATAAGCCGCGTGCCCAAACCTATATCGCTTTTGCTGCGCTGCCAAACCGCTCCTCGTGATTCGCAAGCTTTTAACAATAAGATCACTGCGCTAAATATACGCTAAGGCCACCTTTCTGCATCGTCCGTATCATCCCAAGGCGCAGTGATCGGTTCGCCCTTTACCATGGTTCTGTTCATGACGCGAGGTTTTGACGGATCGAGCGCCGAGCGGTGATGCATCACGCACCGATTGTCCCAAACCAAAAGATCAGCAACTCGCCACCGATGGGTCCACTTAAATTCATCCTTAGTCGCATGGCCCCAAAGCCGCCCTAAAAAAGCATCGCTTTCTGACTGATTCATGCCAATTATATAATTTCCTGGCGAAGCACGCCGCCGGCCTAAATAAAGTGCCGTCTTGTCAGTAACCGGATGGACCCGCAGTAATGGATGATCAGGACCCTCAACCTCTTTGAGTGATTTTGGGAGCCGTTGAGACGGTTTCACCTGACCCACGGAGTTTCGGCTAATATCATGACGTTGGTACTTACCCTGGCAAGCCTCTTTAAGATCAATCGGAAGCGTTTCGTAAGCCAAATATTGGTTGCTAAAGGACGTATCCCCACCACCATTATCAGGAATCTTCATCGAATACAGTAGCGTACCCGCATTGGGAATACGCGTGTACGATTGATCCGTATGCCAATCCACTTCGGTACTACCGAGCCCTGCATTTCGTTCAGTCGGATTACCTTCTTCGTCTAAGTTAGAAATAAAACTAAAGTTCGCGCGCGACGGCACATGTTTCCCGCCTGCCTTGTAGCCACCTTTCAAAAACATATCCCTCGATTCTGTGCCGCGCACGCCGCCAAAAATATTCGCTATCGACGTCAAATGATCATCGTTTAGAATCTGATTCCGAAATAGTAGCACCTGGTGATCAGCCCAAGCTTGGCGCAACATTTCTTGTTTTTGTTTAGAAAGGGGTTTGGTTAAATCCACTCCTTTTACTTCCGCGCCTGTTGCAGCCCCTGTGGGCACAATAGAAAAATTATCGGCGCTCATTCCATCGATCCCATTTCATCCCAAGCCGGCATGATGGCCTCCCCTTTAATCTGTGTACGGTACATAACGCGGCGTTGACTGAGGTCGACGGCTTTCCGGTGATGCATAGCAACCCGGTTATCCCAAAGTATCGCGTCCCCCACTTTCCATTCATGGGTCCAAGCCAGATCCCAATTGGTGGCGTGATCCCAAAGCAATCCTAACAATTCGCGACCCTCTTCATAATCCATGCCGACAATATAATTAGACGGCCACACACGACGGCGGCCCAAATAAAGCGCCGGACGCCGTGTTTTGGGGTGCAACCGCACCAGCGGATGGTCGGGGCCTTCCACGTCTTCCGGTGTCGCCGGCAATATTGCGGACGGTCGCAAGACACCCGCCGAATTTCGGCTCACATCTTGCTTTTGTACCTTGCCCCACACTTTTTCTTTCAGGATTCCAGAAAGAGTATTCCACGCGTCATACTGATTATTGAACGAGGTCTCACCGCCGCCATTAACCGGCACCTCCACCCCATAGAGAAAGCTGCCCGCCGGTGGCGTATCCACATAAGAATTATCCGTATGCCAATCCACTTCCATACTGCCGAGACCATTATTCTTCATCACCGGCTTATCATCCGGCCCAAGATTTGAAACCAACGTCACTTCGTCTCGTTGCGCCATACTGTGATCTCCGGCCGTCGCGCCGCCAGCCAAATGAAATTTTCGCCCGCCACCGATTTGGCAACCGCCGAATATTTCAGAAGCTTTCACAATATCGTCTTGGTTCAATTCTTGGTCGCGAAACAGCAATACGAGAAAATCATCCCATGCGCGGTTCAGCGCCTCCTGAACTTCCGGTTCAACCGGCTTAGAAAGATCAACCCCTTTTATTTCCGCGCCTGTCGCAGCACCGGTCGATAGAATCTCCAACGCATCCATGGTGTTTACAGTAGCCATCTAATTATTCCTTATTCTGCAGCGGCAGGAGACGCCCACGCCGAGACAATCGGCTCCCCCTTAATTAAGGCTCGGTGCATCACGCGCGCTTGCGTGGGGTCAACCTGGGTACGGTGATGCATGACAGCCCGATTATCCCAAATCAACAAATCGCCGAGCGTCCATTTATGAGTCCAAACGAATTGTGGCTGTGTCGAGTGCGCCCAGAGACGCCCCATCACCTCTTGGCTTTCCGCATCATCCAATTCCAAAATATAGGAGGCCGGCCAGGGGCCCTGACGGCCAAGATACAGCGCCGTTTTGCCGGTTCCCGGATGAACACGCGCCAGGGGGTGCACCGGCCCTTCCACATCATCGCGTGATACTGCCGGTTCGAAGCCGGGCCGTAATGTGCCCGACGTGCTGCGGCTGATATCGTGACGTTGGTGTTTCCCCTGGATAACTTCCTGCAACTCATCCGGCAACGCTTCATAGGCGAGGTACTGGTTAGAAAAGGAGGTATCCCCGCCGCCATCGACCGGTAATATATGCGCGTTGAGGAGCGTACCCGCAGGCGGCACCTCGGTATAAGAATTATCCGTGTGCCAATTCAGCTCCAGGCTACCAACACTGGCATTCTTCATGACCGGTTTACCGTCATCATCTAGATTGCTGATCAAAGTAATAGCGGGAAACTTGTTGACACGGTCACTACCGACAGCAAAGCCCGCCTTCATGTAAAACTCGCGCGACTTTGCCGCTTGGCTACCGCCGAAAACCTCCGTTACCGCCAAGAGTTCGGAGTCCGAGAGTTTCCGACCCCGAAACAGAAGCACCTTATGATCAAGCCAAGCCTGATTCAGCACCTCAACGAAACCCTCTGGAATCGGCTCCGACCAATCGACGCCCCTTACTTCTGCGCCAACGGGCGCGTCATTGGGCACTATTTCCAGGTCTCCAAGATTGTTCGCCATGCTCTTTTCTACCCCGCCACAGCAGCCGAATTCCACGCGGAGATGAAGCCTTTACTCTTAACCAATGTCCGCTGCATGATCCGTTTTTGCGTCGGGTCTATGGCCGAGCGTTTATGCAGAAGTTGCTGGTTATCCCACATGACCAGGTCACCCACCTGCCAATCCGTATGGGTCCAAGTGAATTTGTCTTGGGCGACATGAGCCCAGATTCGATCCTGAAGGTCTTCGCTTTCCTCATCGGAAAGCTCAACAATATAGGCCGACGGAAATCCGTGACGGCGGCTTAGATATAGCGAGCGCTTGCCGCTGGCCGGGTGGATGCGCACGAGCGGGTGTACGGGGCCGTCTACTTCTTCGCGACAGGTTGGCTCGACGCCATTGTAAATCGCACGCAACTGGCCAACCGTGCTGTGGCTATTATCGTGACACATATGCAGGCCTTCAATTTCCTGCTTGAGCGCGTCCTGCATAGTTTCATAAGCAGCCACCGTATCGAGAAAAGACGTGTGCCCGCCTCCATCCACCGGCACCTCAACCGCATTCAACATGCTCCCCATGGGCGGCTCCTGCATATAGGAATTATCCGTATGCCAGCCGATTTCGAGGCTGCCCGAACCTTTAGTTCTGAGCACCGGTTCGCCGTTTTCATTGAGATTGGAAATATAACTGATCCCGGGGAAATCCGAGATCCGCGCGCTGCCTTCTTTCCAGCCGGCCTTCAAGTTCATCGCCCGCGAACCGGTTTCCTGAACCCCACCAAGTATTTCCGCCGCCTCGTAGAGCGCCTGCTTGTCTAGAATTTGGCCGCGTAATAATAAAACTTTGTGCTGAGCCCAAATCTCGTTTACCCGATCGCCCACCTCTTGCGGTACAATTTGGGCAAAATCTACGCCGCGTACTTCTGCGCCAAGCGGGGCACCGGTGGGGATTACCTCAATCGAGTCAAGCGTGTTCACGGCCATAACAGCCTCCTATCTCGCTGCAACCTTATTCTCCCAAGCTGAGATCACCGGATCGCCCTTGATGAGTGTCCGGTGCAATATTCGTTTTTGAGTGGGGTTAACCGCGGTGCGGCGATGCATCACCGACCGATTATCCCATTGTAAAATATCTTTAGGCTTCCATTGATGGACCCAGACATATTTATCCTGGGTCGCATGAGCCCAGAGCTTGTCCATCAGCGCTTCACCTTCATCGTTCCGCATTTCAACGATGTAGGTTGAGGGATAATCCCAACGCCGACCCAGAAACAGCGCGCGCTTACCGGTCAACGGATGAATACGAACCACAGGATGAACCGGCCCATCGATCTCATCTTGGCTTTGCGGCATGGTCCGGTGGGGGTGCACGCGGTTCGCCGTGGTACGTGAGCCGTCATGCATCATGTGCTTGCCTTCAATGGCTTCTTTCAGATCATCGGAGAGTTCTTCATAGGCAAGATACTGGTTGCAAAACATTGTATTGCCCGTGTTGTCGTCGGGAATGACTTCCGCCCAAAGAAACGTGCCCGTCGGCGGCACTTCCACATAGGTATTATCCGAATGCCACCGAATTTCATGGCTACCAATGCCGCGATTATGCTGGGTCGGGTTGCCTTCATCGTCCAAATTGGAGACGTAATTAATTCGCATGTCCGTCGAGCTGCCTTTGCCCGCATCCTTGATACCAACCTGCCGCCGCGCTTGGCGGGCTCCCGCTGGTTGGTGACCACCAAAATAGCCCGATAACGTCACGATATGCTCATCTTCCAAATCCTGATCGCGATAGAGCAGCACGAGATGCTCGCCCCATGCTTCTGTCAGCCTAGCCACCACGTCCTTAGGTAATTCTTGCGTTAAATCGACGCCGCGTATCTCCGCCCCCACGGCCTTGCCAGTGGGTATCACTTCAATGCTATCAGCTGAATTCGCGGTCATTCAATTCTCCTATTCGGCAGCGGCGGTGTTATCCCAAGCTGAAATAACTGGGTCGCCTTTGATCAAAGCCCGGTGCATGATCCGAGGCGAAGAGGGATTAACGGCTGTTCGCCGATGCATAACCGCCCGGTTGTCCCACATGATGAGATCGCCCGGCGTCCATTTTTGCACCCAAACATATTTCACTTGCGTTGCATGCGCCCATAGGCGGTCCATCAGCTCTTCACCGTCATCGCCAGGCATTTCAACAATATAAGTCGACGGATAATCCCAACGACGGCCGAGAAATAACGCCCGTTTGCCGGTCGGCGGGTGAATGCGGACCATTGGATGGACCGGCCCGTTAATATCCGCCTGCGTTTTCGGTGCTTTCCCGCCCACCTGCACCATGTTAGCTGTGTTCCGAGACCCATCATGGATCATATGTTTGCCTTCGATAGTCTCTTTCAGACCAACAGGCAGTTCTTCATAGGCTAAAATTTGATTGCAAAACATGGTCTGACCGGAGCCATCGACGGGGATCTTCTGCCCCCACAATAAGGTAGCCGTCGGCGGCACCTCGACATAGGTATTGTCCGAATGCCAGCGCAATTCGTAAGCGCCATTGCCACGCGGCGTAGCAGACGGATTCCCATCATAATCCAAATTAGTGACGTAATTAAACCGCGGATCAGTGGGATTGTTTTTGGAATGCTCACCCAACCCCATTTCCTGACGGCGTTTGCGCGCGCCGCTTGGCTGTTGACCACCAAAATATTCGGTAAAAGTGAGAAGTTTTTCATCGGCCAAACTCTGATCGGGAAAGCGCAATACTAAATGTTCTGCCCAAACTTCCATGAGCTTTGCGAGAAGCTCATCACTGAGCGGCCCCGACAGATCGATCCCTTGAATATCAGCACCGAGCGCAGAACCGGTCGGCGTAACTTCAATCGTTTCGACGGAAGTTCCGCTCATAAGACCCTCCTATTCCGCTGCCGCTTTTCCATCCCAGGCAGAAATGATCGGTTCACCCTTAATCAACGCACGATGCATGACCCGAGCTTGGGTGTGATCAACCGGATTGCGTTGATGCATGGTGCATCGGTTGTCCCAAAGAATTAGATCATGAGGGTGCCAATCATGCGTCCAACGCAAATGTTCCTGCGTTGCGTGCGCCCAAAGTTTCGACAACAGATCGTCACCCTCCTCATTGGGCATTTCGTCGATATAGCTCGAATTACCTTCATAGCGCCGGCCAAGATATAAGCAGCGTTTGCCTGTTAAAGGATGAATGCGAACAATCGGATGTGCCGGTCCAGTAATCTCGTTCCGGCTCTCCGGCTCTTTTGCGGTCGGACGCAAGCGGCCTGCTGTATTCCGCAGATTATCGTGGCAAATATGTTTGCCCTCGATGGCCTCTTTAAACTCATCGGATAATTCCTCATAGGCCTGGTATTGATTATTAAATGATGTCTCGCCACCACCGTTTGTTGGCACAATTTCCGACCAAAGCAGCGTGCCGTTAGGCGGCACTTCTACATAGGAATTGTCCGTATGCCACAGCGCTTCGAGGCTGCCGACCCCCGCTGTGACTTTCGCTGGTTTGCCATCTTGGTCCAAATTCGAAACCAGGCTGATACCTGCATGTTCGGAAACTCGGTCGGATTCACCAGCCTTGTATCCAGCTTTTAAAAAAAAGGCTCGGCTACCAGCAATTTGTTGCCCACCAAACACTTCTGCGGTTGCCAAAATATTCTCATCGCTAAGGTCTTGATTGCGAAACAGGAGCACCATGTGCTTACCCCAAAGCTCAATCAACTTTTCCTTAAGCTGGTCGAAAACAGGTTTACTTAAGTCCAGTCCGCGCACTTCAGCACCTACAGCGGTGCCCGTGGGAACAACCTTGATGGATTCAACAGAATTCTCGACCAAACCGACCATAGACGTTCTCCTCTTCGTCTTTATCGTTTTCGCGGCTTTTATGGCCAATACACTTAATAAGCGTCTAAGGGGCCGCCGGTTCTTCGCCGTGCTCCTGCCGCGTCTCTTTTGTAAATTAAACGTGCTATATAATCACGTTTTGTGAATTGAGACCAGATAGGGGACGATCATGCGTGCGTTGGAAGTAGAGGAATTCGGCGGACCAGAGAAGTTGAAGGTTCGGGACGTGACAAAACCGGAGGCCCGTGACGACGAGGTGCTCATAAAAACGGCATATGCCGGGGTGAATTTTACCGATATTTATAG
>Ga0315315_10002019_pt1 | contig 18622 bp, 19 predicted proteins | sample M140m3416metaG_FD_203699 | JGI IMG/M metagenome (GOLD analysis project Ga0315315, IMG submission 203699) | Ammonia-oxidizing marine archaeal communities from Monterey Bay, California, United States - M1 40m 3416 | ecosystem: Environmental > Aquatic > Marine > Intertidal zone | place: USA... | reverse complement strand
AACTTTACCCTTTTCCTGCAAAAACTTTAGCTAATATTTTGAAAAGATACACGAAAGCTAAATTTATTTGGTGCCAAGAAGAACCCATGAATATGGGCGCGTGGAATACTGTAAGAAATTACATAGATCGGACTTTAGAAATAGTAAATTTTGGTGATAAATCTGTAAAATATGTTGGTAGAAAGGCCTCTTCTTCTACTGCGACTGGAAATTTTAACAAACATCTTGCACAACAAAAAGAAATATTAGAAAAGATACTTAAAGATTAAATGGCAGAAAAAATTACAGTTCCAACACTAGGTGAGTCAGTTACAGAAGCTACCGTATCAAAGTGGCTAAAATCAAAAGGTGAAGAAGTTTCAGCTGACGAACCACTTGTTGAATTAGAAACAGATAAGGTAAACGTGGAAGTTCCATCGCCAACTAACGGTATATTAGGAAGTATAGTTGTTAAAGAAGGTGAAACAGTTAATGTAGGATCTTTATTAGGAACAATAAATAGCGCATCTTCTCTGGGCGAAAATAAAGTTAAGGAAGTTAACGACTACAATCCGCCGAAAAAAGAAAAAGATGTTTCCGAACCAAAGATTTTTGAAGAAAAAATTATTAAGCCGAAGAAAACAAAAATAACCGAACCAACTCTTAAATTAGAGGAAGAGCCACTTATTCTAGAAAATGTTCATGAAGAAAAAATAATTAACAAAACTAATAAGCAACTTTCTCCAGCGGCAAGAAAAATAGCCAATGAAACAAAAGTTGATTTAAATCGTATCGAGGGTTCTGGAAAAAATGGTGTAATTTTAAAAGAAGATATTATGAGTTTAATGGGATCCAAGCCCTCACCATCTGAAAGAAAAATTAAACACGGCCCCGAGGAAAGAGTTAGAATGACTAGATTAAGGTCAACTATAGCTAAGCGATTAAAGGAAGCACAAGAAAATGCAGCGATGTTAACAACATTCAATGAAGTTGACATGAGTGAAGTTATGAAAATGAGGAGTCAGTATAAAGAAGAATTTCAAAATAAATATAAAGTGAAGCTGGGTTTTATGTCATTTTTCGTAAAAGCTTGTGTGATAGGTTTAAAAAATTATCCAGCAATTAATGCAGAAATACAAGGAGAGGAAATTGTCTATAAAAATTATTACAACATAAGTATCGCTGTCGGAACAGACAGAGGTCTAGTGGTTCCAGTGCTCAGAGAAACTGACGAAATGTCATTTGCTGATATTGAAAAGAATATTGGCAATCTGGGTCAGAAAGCTAGAGATGGTAAGATCACTATTGAAGATTTACAAGGAGGAACCTTTACAATCACTAATGGTGGAATTTATGGATCAATGCTTTCGACCCCAATACTTAATCCACCTCAATCTGCTGTTTTAGGAATGCATAATATTATTAAAAGACCGTTTGTTGTTGATGAAAAAGTGGAGATAAGACCTATCATGTATCTTGCTCTATCATACGATCATAGAATTATTGACGGCAAGGAAGCAGTGTCCTTTTTAAAAATCGTTAAGGAGTCCTTAGAACAACCAAAGAGGCTTTTCTTAAATATTTAATGATGGAAAATAATTTTGATGTAGTCGTAGTAGGTGGTGGACCGGGGGGATATGTTTGTGCAATTAGAGCAGCTCAACTTGGATTGAAAGCCGCTTGTGTTGAGTCCAGAGGATCACTAGGGGGAACATGCCTTAATGTAGGGTGCATTCCTTCTAAAAGTTTATTAAATTTATCTGAAAATTTTTACAAAGCTAAAAAAGATTTTAATCAACAAGGAATAGAGATTGATGGCATCAAATTGAATATTGAAAAGATGATGTCTAATAAAAATAAATCGATTCAAGTTCTTACAAAAGGAGTTGAATTTTTATTTAAAAAAAACAAAGTTACTTATCTTAAAGGTAAAGGAGTTATTCTTTCAAAAAATGATATTGTTGTTTATGGAAGCGACAGTAAGAGAATAAACATTAAGGCCAAAAATGTCGTAATAGCTACCGGGTCCGAAGTAGTATCCTTGCCAGGAATTAATATTGATGAAAAGAATATTGTGTCTTCAACAGGTGCACTGTCCTTTGATAAAGTCCCAAATAAATTAGCAGTGATTGGCGGTGGATATATCGGGTTGGAAATGGGATCTGTTTGGTCAAGACTAGGATCAGATGTTATAGTAGTTGAGTATTTGGATTATATTACTCCTGGGATGGACAGAGAAATTTCAAATGAATTCCAAAAAATCTTAACAAAACAAGGTATAAAATTTAAAATGGGCTGCAAAGTTGAGACTGTAAAAAATAAAGGTGATATTGTTGAAATTACATATACGAATGTCAAAAATTCAAAAAAAGAAATCATTGAAGTTGATAAAGTTTTAGTTTCTGTTGGTCGAAAACCATATACAGAGGGATTAAATTTATCAAAAATAGGTGTTAAAAAAGACAACAAGGGAAGAATAGAAGTTAATAGTAAGTTGCAAACCTCTATTGAAAATATCTACGCTATAGGTGATGTTATTAAAGGCCCAATGTTAGCTCATAAAGCCGAAGAAGAAGGCATAGCGGTTGCAGAAATATTGGCTGGTCAAGCTGGACATGTTAATTATGATGTAATACCTGGGGTGGTTTATACTTCGCCAGAAGTAGCGACAGTTGGAAAAACCGAAGAGCAACTTAAAAAAGAAAATAAAACTTATAAAGTAGGAAAATTTCCTTTTCTTGCTAACTCAAGGGCAAAAGTAAATAATGAAACAGATGGTTTTGTTAAGATCTTAGCAGACAGTAATACCGATAAAGTTTTAGGTGTACACATTATTGGTCCGCATTGTGGAGACATGATTGCTGAAATGGCCTTAGCAATGGAGTTTGGAGCAAGCTCAGAAGATATAGCAAGAACTTGCCACGCCCATCCAACTCATACTGAGGCAATTAAAGAGGCAGCATTAGCTGTTGATAAAAGACCAATTCATTTTTAAATAAATAAAATTCAATTACTATTAATCTATGAAAGCACAAGTATTGTTGCCAAAAATATTTAATTTTACATTTACATATAATAGTAATCAAAATTCACTTCGTGTTGGCGATTTTGTTGAAGTTCCTTTTGGAAAAAATATAGAAATTGGGATTGTATGGCCTGGAAACAGCACCAATTTAAAAAACATCAAAATTAAAAATATTAGTAAAAAAATTAATAATTTTAACTTAGGAAAAGACTTAGTCAATTTTATTAACTGGTTTGCCGCTTACAACATGATGCCATTGGGACTTGTTTTAAAAATGACCTTAGGAAACAACCCTAGTTTAATTAATAAAATAGATAAAGATTTTGACTCAAAAAAAATAAAAGCAAAAAAATTTGTATACAATAAAGAACAAAAAAATGCGATTAAGTTTTTAAGTTATAGAGATAAGTTTAGTGTTTCTGTTCTCCAGGGAATTACCGGATCTGGTAAAACCCTCGTATATTTCGAAAGAATAAAAAAAATAATTGAAAAAAAGAAACAAGCTTTAGTATTGCTACCAGAAATTTTTCTGACAAATGAATTTAAATCAAGATTTCTAGATTTTTTTGGTTTTGAACCCGCAATATGGCATTCAAAAATTACTCCCAAGAATAAACGTATAATTTGGAAAGGTGTTATTAATAATAAGATAAAATTAGTAGTAGGAGCTAGATCTTCTTTGCTATTACCTTTTAAAAATCTAGGACTTATTATAGTTGATGAGGAACATGATTCTTCTTATAAACAGGATGAAGGTGTCATTTACAATGCAAGAGATATGGCCATATCAAGGGCATCTTTTGAAAAAATTCCTATACATTTAATCACGTCTATTCCCTCGATAGAAACATTTAATAATATAAAAAATAAAAAATTTAGATGTTTCAAAATTTTGAGTCGTTTCAAAGATTATCCTCTGCCAAAAACGAAAATTATCAATCTGAATATTAAGAAAATTAAAAATAAATTTATTTCGAATCAAACTGTTGAAATTGTTAAAAAATTCTTAGACAAAAATGAGCAGATATTATTTTTCATAAATAGAAGAGGTTATGCTCCATTCTTAATTTGTAAAAATTGTGGGCATAAACAAATTTGCTCTAATTGTTCTATGTATTTAACTTTTCATAAAAATAAAAATAAAGCAATCTGCCATCATTGCTCGTTCGAAAAAGAAATTTCTAGAAATTGTAAAGATGATAAAAAATGTGATTTTATAATGTTTGGACCAGGTGTAGAAAAAATATTCGAAGAAGTTTGTAATATTTTTCCTAATAATAAGGTTGAAATATTTTCTAGTGATTACATGAAGAAAAAAGATCAAGTAAAATCTTTATTTAATAGAATTACAAATAATGATGTAGACATTTTAATCGGCACTCAAATGATTTCTAAAGGATTTAATTTTCCTAAACTAAATTGTATAGTGGTAGTAGATGCAGATTTTTCGGGCAGAGGATATGATCTGAGGTCTACCGAAAAAAATATTCAATTATATCACCAACTGAGTGGCAGGGCAGGTAGGTTCAGTTCAAATTCACTGATTATTTACCAGACATTATCTCCTGAGGATGTAACACTAAATGAAGTTATAAAAAATAATTCTGAAGAACTTTTAAAAAAAGAACTTTTTCTAAGAGAAAAAAATTTATTGCCACCATTTTCAAGATTAATTGCTATAATTATATCTGCAAATTCGCATAGTTTGAGTGTTGATGGAGCTAGAGAAATTAAAAAACAATTAAAAAAAATTAGTGAAATAGAGGTGATGGGGCCAGTAGACTCACCTTTTTTAAAAATTAAAAAAAAATTTAGATCCAGATTATTGATTAGATTTACTGGAAAAAGCCTTATACAAAAAAAAATCACAAACCTGCTAAATACCTTGAAAATATCGACTAAAATTAAACTTACAGTTGATGTTGATCCGGTAAACTTCGGATAATTAGTAAATTGCTAACTTGATCAACATATACTCTTATGGTACGAAACGCACATTATTTCACATTAACTTCTTACTACTAAAAAATGAGCGCAAATAAATCTTTCTCATCAGAAACTTCAGAAAGGTATTCGCGTGCATTATTTGAAGTTGCAAAGGAATCTGGAGATTTAGAGAATATTGAAAAAAGTATAATAACTTTTAAATCTCTATTAAAAAATAGCTCAGAGTTAAAAAATTTTTTCCATAATCCCACTCAAAGCGTAGGTAACCAGACTCTTGCAATCAATTTATTAACCAAAAAATTAAATCTTTCAATTACCCTAAAAAATTTTTTCTTACTTTTGATTGAAAAAAGAAGAATATTTTTTGTTATAAAAATTTTAGATAGTTTTTTAAAACTATGTTCTATAAAGAGAGGAGAAATTAAAGCTTCTTTAATTTCATCAAAAGAATTATCTGAGTCTGAATTAGAAAGTATAAATAAAGAATTATCTTCTTCAATGGGCTCTACGATTAAGTTTGATTATAAAACTGATCAAGAATTAATAGGTGGCTTAAAATTACAACTTGGCAGTTTTATGATAGATGCTTCTATAAGAAATAAATTAAAAAAATTCGAACAAAGAATGCTAGAAAATTAATATGTCTATAAATCCATCAGAAGTAACAAAATTATTAAAGGATCAAATCAAAAATTTTGGTGAAAAAGCCGAGGTTTCTGAAATAGGAAAAGTTTTGTCAGTTGGAGATGGAATTGCGCGTGTTTACGGATTAGACAATGTGCAAGCAGGAGAGATGGTAGAATTTGATGATGGTTCTCAAGGAATGGCATTGAATTTAGAAAATGACAATGTTGGTGTTGTAATTTTTGGTGATGATAGAAAAATTAAGGAAGGCGATACTGTAAAAAGAACTAATTCAATTGTGGACGTTTCCGTTGGTAAAGAACTTCTGGGAAGAGTTGTTGACGGTTTAGGTAATCCAATTGATGGTAAAGGAGCTATTTCTTCTAAAGAAAGAAAAAGAGTTGAGGTAAAAGCTCCAGGTATTATCCCGAGACAATCAGTAAGTGAACCGATGCAAACAGGTTTGAAATCGATCGACTCACTTATACCCATTGGAAGAGGCCAAAGAGAATTAATTATAGGTGACAGACAAACAGGAAAAACCGCTGTTGCAATAGATGCTATCATCAATCAAAAAAAAATTAATGAGTCTTCAGATGAAAAGAAAAAATTATATTGTGTTTATGTAGCAATAGGACAGAAACGATCAACTGTAGCACAAATTACAAAAACTTTAGAGGAAGCAGGGGCATTAAAATATACTACAATAGTAGCGGCAACAGCATCTGACTCCGCTCCGTTGCAATTTTTAGCTCCCTATACTGGATGTACTATCGGTGAATATTTTAGAGATAACGGCATGCATGCATTAATAGTATATGATGATTTATCTAAACAGGCAGTTGCATACAGACAAATGTCATTATTACTTAGAAGACCTCCAGGAAGAGAAGCATATCCAGGTGATGTATTTTATCTTCATAGCAGACTTTTAGAGAGATCAGCAAAATTAAGTGACGCGAATGGCGGAGGTTCTCTAACGGCTTTACCTATAATTGAAACACAAGCAGGTGACGTATCAGCTTATATTCCTACTAACGTTATCTCAATTACAGACGGTCAAATTTTTTTAGAGACAGAATTGTTTAATCAAGGTATCAGGCCTGCGGTTAACGTCGGCTTATCAGTGTCTAGAGTAGGATCTGCCGCTCAAACTAAAGCTATGAAAAAAGTAGCTGGCTCAATTAAATTAGAACTAGCACAATATCGAGAAATGGCTGCCTTTGCTCAATTTGGATCAGATCTAGACGCGTCCACGCAGCAATTATTAAACCGAGGAGCTAAATTAACAGAACTTCTTAAACAAGATCAATACTCCCCAATGACAGTAGCAGAGCAAGTTATATCAGTGTTTACTGGAGTAAAAGGTTATCTAGATGATTTAGATTTAGATAAGATTAAAAGTTTTGAAAAAGATGTTATTGAAAAAATTAAAACTGAAAAACCTGAAATAATTGAGTCCATTCAATCTTCAGGAAAACTAGAAGAAGAAACAGAAGCACTATTAATTAAGTTAATTGAGGATTATAAAAAATAAATCATGCCTAGTTTAGACGATTTAAAAAAAAGAATTAAAAGCGTTAAGTCTACACAAAAAATCACAAAAGCTATGAAAATGGTAGCTGCAGCTAAATTAAGAAAAGCCCAAGAAAGCGCAGAACGAGGAAGACCTTACAGCCAAAAGATGCAAAATATAATATTGAATCTCACTAAATCAATAAATGACCCACAAAATGCTCCAAAACTTTTAGTTGGAACTGGACAAGATAAAAATTATTTATGTGTAGTTTTAACGGCAGATCGAGGATTATGTGGCGGCTTTAACTCAAATATATGCAAGCTTGCAAAAACAAACTTTAAAAAAATATTGAGTGATGGAAAAAATTTAAAAATTATAACAGTAGGCTCGAAAGGTCTTGATCAAATTAAAAGAGATTATGGAAAATATGTAATCAAAAAATTTAGCTTTAAAGATAAAAAACAGATTTCATTCAAAGAAGCAAATATAGTAGGTAATGAGATAATTTCTCTTTTTGATCAAAATCAATTTGATAAATGTATTTTATTTTATAATAATTTCAAAAATGTAATTACTCAAATTCCTCAAGCTCAACAAATAATTCCTACCGAAACAAAAAAAAATGAAGAAGTTAATGATGAAAGTAAACTTTCTTATGAATTTGAACCAGATGAAGACGAAATTTTAGAAGATTTATTACCAAAAAATATTTCTACTCAAGTTTTTAGAGCTTTATTAGAAAATGCTGCAAGTGAACAAGGTTCTAGAATGACAGCGATGGACAATGCAACTAGAAATGCCGGAGATTTAGTTGACAAACTTACCATCAACTACAATAGAAGTAGACAAGCTTCAATTACAAAAGAATTAATAGAAATTATATCAGGAGCAGAAAGTTTATAAACATGAGCACAAAAGGAAAAATAACACAAATTATCGGAGCAGTAGTTGACGTTAACTTTGAAACGAATCTACCGGAAATTTATACCGCTTTGGAGGTTAATAACTCAGGAAATAAATTAATTTTGGAAGTAGCACAACACTTAGGTGAAAATGATGTTCGTACAATTGCAATGGACGCTACAGAGGGTTTAAAAAGAGGAGACAGTGTAATAAATACAGGTGCTCCAATAAGTGTGCCGGTTGGCCCAGAAACATTAGGTAGGATAATAAATGTAGTTGGAGAGTCTATCGACGAAAAAGGAGATGTAAAAACTAAAGAAAAATGGCCAATACACAGAGCAGCACCAAAATTTACTGACCAGGCAACAGAAACAGAACAGTTAGTAACAGGAATAAAAGTAATAGATCTTTTGGCTCCATACGCAAAAGGTGGAAAGATTGGTTTATTTGGAGGAGCAGGAGTAGGAAAAACAGTTACCATTATGGAATTAATAAATAACATTGCTAAAGCACATGGAGGATTTTCTGTTTTTGCTGGTGTAGGAGAACGAACAAGAGAAGGAAATGATCTATATCACGAAATGATAGAATCCGGAGTTATCAAAACTGATGGCAAAGGTTCTAAGGCAGCTCTTGTATATGGGCAGATGAATGAACCTCCTGGAGCACGAGCTAGAGTTGCTTTGACAGGCTTAACCGTAGCTGAATATTTTAGAGATAAAGAAGGTCAAGATGTTTTATTTTTTGTGGACAATATTTTTAGATTTACACAAGCCGGTTCAGAGGTATCTGCATTATTGGGCAGAATACCCTCAGCAGTTGGTTATCAACCAACATTAGCTACCGATATGGGTAACCTTCAAGAAAGAATTACATCAACAGATAAAGGCTCAATTACATCTGTTCAAGCTATATATGTTCCTGCTGATGATTTAACAGATCCAGCTCCAGCTACTTCATTTTCGCACTTAGACGCTACAACAGTGCTATCTAGACAGATAGCTGAAATAGGAATTTATCCAGCAGTAGACCCACTGGACTCAACATCAAGGATTTTAGATCCAAGAGTTGTAGGTGAGGAACACTATAGAGTAGCTCGTGATGTGCAGAGAATTTTACAAGCTTATAAATCTTTACAAGATATTATAGCAATACTTGGGATGGACGAGCTTTCCGAAGAGGATAAATTAACTGTTGCTAGAGCAAGAAAAATTCAAAGATTTTTGTCTCAACCATTTTTCGTGGCAGAAGTATTTACTGGATCACCTGGAAAATTGGTAGACCTAGATGATACGATTAAGGGATTTGATGCTATTTGCAAAGGTGAATACGATCATTTGCCAGAAGCAGCTTTTTACATGGTTGGAGGTATCGAAGAAGTTATTGAAAAAGCAGAAAAATTATCTAAAGGCAACTAATAATGTCAGATAAATTTACAGTAGAAATAATCACGCCAGATAAATCAATTTTAAATTCAGAAGCAAGTGAGGTAATTATTCCCTCATATGAAGGCCAAATGGGCATCCTTAAAGACCATATACCCCTAATAACTTTTTTGAGACCAGGATTTATATTAGTAAAGAGTCAAAATGAAAAAAAATATTACGTTGAGGAAGGAACTGTAGAATTTTCGGATAATAAGCTTTTAATATTAACCTCAACAGCGAAAGATTTATTAAATTTTGATAAAAACTCTATTGATCAATTAATTCAAGTTGCTGAAAAAAAATTAGAAGATATGAATTCAACAGATAAAGAAAGATACGTTACATCTTACAAAATAAATTCACTTAAGGAAATTAATCAATAACTAAATTAATTTCTTCAAGAAGTTCTAAATATAAATTTCTTTTAAAATCCACAATTACTTCTGGTAGAGATTTTGGGTCAATCCATTTCCACTCAATGAACTCAGGATTTTTTGTATTTAGGTTTATTTCAGTATCTTGTCCTAAGAATTTAGCTACGAACCATTTTTGTTTTTGACCTCTATATTTACCTTTCCATATAATGCCTATAAGGTTTTGTGGTAACTCATATTGGTATTTTTTTTTAATTTCTTTAATAATTTCAATATTCTTAATGCTCGTTTCCTCCATAAGTTCTCTTCTCATTGCTGAAATATAATCCTCACCATTATCAACACCTCCCTGAGGCATTTGCCACTTATTATTAGGATTATCTTTTCTCTTTCCAACAAATACTTGATTTTTTTTATTTAAAAGAATTATGCCAACTCCGATGCGTAAAGGGAGCTTATTATTTTTCATTACAACTTAAGAATTAAACAACTTTATAGCGTAGTTTAATTGATTATCTTTTTCTGAATTAATTTTAAAGTCTTCATCTGTCTCTTCAACTAAAATATCAGGTGTTACACCGACTTCAGAAATTGATTTGCCAGACGGTAGATAATATTTTGAAATGGTAAGTCTTATTCCTCCTCCATTTCTAAGCGGTATTATTGATTGAACAGATCCTTTGCCATAAGAATTCTCCCCGAGAATGATAGCTCTCTTGTGATCTTTTAAAGCTCCAGCAAAAATTTCTGAAGCGGAAGCGGACCCATTGTTAATTAAAACCACAATAGGTTTTCCTTTTGTTTCATCTCCTTTTCTTGCAAAAAACTTTCTGGTTTCAGAAACTTTACGACCCTTTGTTGACACTATTTCTCCATCGTCTAAGAAGAAATCAGTTATATTTATTGCTTGAGATAATAATCCTCCAGGATTATTTCTTAAATCAATGACGTATCCTACAATACTTCCATTTTTTTCGAATTTTTTTAAAGTTTTTAGAAATTGATTATCACTATTTTCGTTGAATGACTTTAACCTTACATAACCAATATTTTTTTTCTCACTAATTATTTCTGAAGAAACAGATCTAACTTCAATAATTTTCCTAGTTATTTTAAATTCTAATGGTTTTTTTACGTTCTTCCTTCTTATAGTAAGATCAATAGAGGTTCCCACGGGACCTCGCATCAATTTAACTGCCTCCATTAATGATTTTCCTTGCACTTGTTCCGTACCAATCTTAACAATGAAATCGCCAGCTTTGATTCCAGCTTTAGCAGCAGGAGTATCATCTATAGGTGAAATAACTTTTACCACACCAGCCTCCATGCCAATTTCGATACCTAAACCTCCAAATTCTCCTTTAGTGTCGGTTTGCATTTCTTTAAATAATTCTGGACTCATGTAAGCAGAGTAAGGATCTAAAGATTGCAAAACACCATTAATTGCAGAGTCCATCATTTCTGCTTGATCAACATCATCAACATATTCTTTATTGATGTTTTCCAAAACCTCACCAAAAAGATCTATTTTTTTATAAAGATCATTTTTGGAAAAGACTGAGGAGCTTAAAACATTCAAAATAACAACAGAAATAATTAGAATATTTCTCATATCATAGCTTTCTCTTTTGGGATTTCTTCTGACCACATTTTTTCTAAATCATAAAATTCCCTTTTTTCTGGATGAAAGATATGTACAATTACATCATAGGCATCAACTAATTTCCAATCTTTACTATCTTTGCCTTCTATACGACAATTTTCTAATCCCAATTTTTTAAGTTCAGCAACGAGTATTTCAGATAGAGATTGAAGGTGTCTAGATGAAGTTCCAGACGCAACAATCATGTAATCCGCAATGTAAGATTTATTTTTTAAATCTATAGAAGTAATGTTTTGGGCCTTATTGCCATCCAAAATCTTTTCAATATTATTCTTTATATCATTTACTTCCATTAAAAATTTTTCAAAGCTTTTTTTCTTAATTTAGTCGAAGAGATTACAATAGGTTTATTATTTATAAAAATAATTTTATTTTTTAAAAAATTAGCCACTATTGATTTCTTAGCTTTTTTATCATATCCCATCCTAGAAAAAACTACTAATTTTGTTAATTTAACAATTTTTTTCCAGCTTTTCCACTTATGAAATTTAATTAGGTTATCTGATCCAATTATAAAGTGGATATTTTTAAGTTTTTTTTTTTTTATTAGATAATTCACTAAATTGATGCTTCTAGATGAGCCTGCACTTTTATCCAGGTAAGATACTTGAATATTTTCTGAATTCTTTACAATTCGTTTAGCTTTTATTATTCTTTGTTTAAGAGAATAAAGTGGTTTATTTTTAAAAGGATTTTTTTTTGAAACAACCCATAGCAACTTCTTTAATTTCAACTTTTTTATTGCAATTTTTGATATTTCTAAATGTCCTTTATGTGCAGGATCAAAACTTCCACCTAATAATCCAATAGATTTATTCAAAGGCCTCTGCATTTACTACTGTCTTATTATTCCTTTACCAGAAACTAAGTATTTATATGATGTTAATTGATCGATCCCTACCGGGCCTCTTGGTGGGAGCTTATTCGTGGAAATACCAATTTCACCTCCAAAACCAAATTCTCCACCATCAGCAAATTGAGTTGAAACATTATGCATCGCAATTGAACTGTTGACACCATTTAAAAATATTTGGGCATTTTTTTTATTATTAGTAATAATACTATCAGTATGCATAGTTCCATACTTTAGAATGTGATTAACGCCTTCTTTTACATTTTTAACAGTTTTAATTGAAATTATAGAATCTAAATACTCCGTTCTCCAATCTTTTTCTTTTGCTAATTTTAGTTTTCTTTTAAAAATACTGTTAATTTTTTTATCAACTCTTACTTCACAACCTAAATTAATTAGAGAATTAATTATTTCTTTAGCGTGAGATTTAACAGCTTTTTCTTCAATCAGAAGGGTTTCAACAGCTCCGCAAATGCTTGTTCTTCTCATCTTGGCATTTACGATTATTTTTTTTGCCATATTAAGATTAGCTGTTTTATCAATAAATATATGACACAAACCCTCAAGATGACCGATAACATGAACACTTGAATATTTTTGAACTTTGGCCACTAATCCTTTTCCGCCTCTAGGTACAATGACATCAATATAGGAACTCATTTTAGAAAGTAAGTTATCGACAACTTTTCTATTTTTACTTTCTATAAATTGTACACAATTTTTATTGATGTTATTTTTTTTTAACACATCTCTGAAAAGATTAGCTAAAATTTTATTAGAATTAAATGCCTCAGATCCACCCCTTAAGATAGAACAATTTCCTGATTTTAAACATAAAGCAGCAACATCAGCCGTCACATTTGGTCTACTTTCATAAATTACGCCAATTACGCCTATAGGTGTAGAAACTTTTTTAATTTTTAACTTATTTGGTCTATTCCACTGTTCAAGAACACGACCAATAGGATCTTTAAATTTTGCTATTTCATTTATCGAATATCTTATTCCTTCAATTCGTTTATTATTTAAAATCAATCTATCAACAAGATGTTTCCTTTTTACGTTTTTAACATCTACAAGATTTTCTCTTATAATTTTGTTCTTATTTTTTAGTAGGGACTTGTTATAGTTTTCTAAAACTTTTTTGATTTTGGCATGCTTTACTTTCTTAAGATCCTCAAAGGCTTTTTTTGCGTTCTTACCAATAGTTTCTAAATAATTCATTTATAATAATACCATATCATCTTTATGAATTATTTCAGTTTTACTTAAATATCCTAAAATTTTTTCAATTTCTTTGCTTTGCTTTCCTTTTATTTTATCAATTTCTTCAGAGCTAAAAGAGGATAACCCCCTAGCAAATTGTTTATTATCTTGATCTAATATTAGTACATTTTCCCCCTTTTCAAAAAAACCATTTATCCTAGTTATACCAGCGGCCAGTAAACTTTTACCATTAAGCAAAGCTTTTGATGCTCCTTCATCAATATGAATAGTTCCATTGGAATTTAGAGATCCAATTATCCATTTTTTCTTGGCATCCAAACTCGAAATTTTTGGGGAGAAATGAGTAAACTTTTTGTTTTTAATCATATTAGAAATTGGGCTATCTTTTTTTCCATTAGCCAGAAACATATGACTTCCGGAATTCATACAAATTTTTGCAGCATCTAATTTGGTAGCAATTCCGCCAGAACCATAATCATTTTTTGTCTTTTCAATAAGAGACATTATTTTTTCATCAATTACATTTACAGATCTAACTATTTTTTTATGATTTGACCTGTCATATAGTCCATCTACATCTGAAAAGATTATTAAAGTATCTGCCCCAATTATTTGAGCAACTCTTGCAGCCAGTCTGTCATTATCTCCATATTTAATTTCTGCAGTAGCGGTCGAGTCATTTTCATTTACTATTGGAATTGCTTTTAATTTAAATAAGTTATCAAAAGTTCTTCTTACATTTATAGCTCTTCTTCTTTGTTCGGTGTCATCCGGACTTATGAGAATTTGACCAGTTTTAATTTTATATTTTTCAAATAACTTTTGAAATTCACTGGCTAAATGTATCTGACCCACAGCTGCAATTGCTTGTGACATTTCTAATTTTATTTTCTTTTTCTTAATTTTTAAATATTTTTGACCAAGTGCAATAGCGCCGGATGAGACAATGACAAAACTTTTTCCTTTGCCATACTTTTTAATATCTTTAATTAAAGATATGACCCATTTTTTCTTGAAAATTCCTTTATTGTCCACAACAGTAGTAGATCCAAGTTTTAGGACTATTTTTTTTGAATTTTCAATTAGCATTTTTAATTAAAATTTTTTTAATTTTTTGAATATCTTTATTAGAAAAAACAGAAATAACTTCATATTTTAATTTAATTTTTTTCTTAAATTCTTTTAATTTTCTATCAATTTCCTCTTTCTCAAGCAAATCAGATTTGTTAAAAAAAATGATTTCTTTTTTTTTAATTAAATTTTTATCATAAGTCCCCAGCTCTAATTTAATTTTTTTATAAACATTAACCAAATCATCCTCAGAAATATCTATTAAATGGAGTATAATTTTACATCTTTCGATATGTCGTAAAAATTTATCACCAAGACCAACTCCTTTGTGAGCTCCTTCAACTAAACCAGGAATATCGGCTAAAGTAACTTCTTTACCATCGTAATAAGTGACTCCAAGGTTAGGATTTATTGTTGTGAAAGGATAATTTGCTATTTTAGGCTTAGCTCTTGTTATCGCTGCAAGCAAACTTGATTTTCCAGCATTAGGTTTTCCAATAATACCAATGTCTGCGATTACCTTAAGCTGAAGCCAAATCCAAAATTCCTCTCCAATTTTACCAGATGTTTTTTTCTTTGGAGCTCTATTAGTTGAACTTTTAAATCTTACGTTTCCTAAACCACCTCTGCCACCAGATGCAACAAGGTATTTTTCTTTATTTTTTGTAAAATCATAAATTAATGTATTGTTATCCTCTTCATAAATCTGAGTTCCAACTGGCACTTTTAAGATTAGATCATCACCATTTGCCCCAGTCCTATTTCTTTTACTTCCTGGTTTACCATGATGAGCTTTGTAATGTTGAGCATACCTAAAGTCGATTAAAGTGTTTAGATTTCTATCACATTCTATTATTATGGAGCCGCCATCACCGCCGTCTCCACCGTCAGGACCTCCGTACTCAATAAATTTTTCTCTTCTAAAACTAGCCGATCCAGAACCACCATTACCAGCTTTAATGTATATTTTTGCTTGATCTAAAAATTTCATTGTCGGTATAATATAAATAACTAAGGTTATTTATAGATTTAATTGGGGATTACAGAAACAAAAGTTCTGTTTAATTTTGATTTTTTGAATTTAACTTTACCTTTAACCAAAGAAAAAATAGAGTGATCCTTACCCATACCAACATTATCACCCGGGTGAATTTTTGTACCTCTTTGCCTTACAATTATATTTCCAGGGATTACTAATTGATCACCATATTTTTTTACCCCAAGACGTCTACCTTTGCTATCTCGGCCGTTTTTTGATGATCCACCTGCTTTTTTTGTTGCCATTCGTCTGTCCTATTTTTTAACTACTTTCTTTTTTGTGTCAGTTGTTTTTGTTACTGTTTTTTTTGCAACAGCAACTTTAGCTTCGTCAATTACTTTTCCGTCTTTAGATAATATCTTTGTAATTTGTATTTTTGAATGTCGCTGCCTGTGTCCATTTTTTTTTCTTGAATGTTTTCTTCTTCTTTTGTGGAAAATTAAAACAGTTCTGTCCTTTACATTATCAAGTAGTTTTGCCTCAACGGTTGCTCCGTTAATACTAGGGCTACCGATTTCAGTGGTTTTATCGTCATTTAAAAGTAAAACATTTTTAAACTTGATAGTATCACCTATCTTTGCATTCAATTTTTCTATTTCTAAAATTTTACTTGCGGATACCTTGTATTGTTTTCCACCAGTTTCGATTATTGCAAATGACATAAATTCTCGTTTTTAAGTTTCAGGGCAATATAGCTCTCAATATTATCAAGTCAAGAATATTGATTCTAAAAATTGTCTTTAAGATCACGTAATTTAGTAAATATTTCTAGATCTGAGGCCCTTTTTAAATTTAGTGTATTTTTAACATCTGGGTCGTCATATCTAAGGAATATATTGGTCTGAATTTCATCTTTTATTGTAGATGGAATTGTTGGCTTTCCTTCTTTGATCATCTTATTAATAGTCTTTTCTTTTTCTTTTAAGTAATTATTACCAGGATTGAATTTAAAACAGAATACTAAATTATTCTTAGTGTATTCATGACCACAGTAAATTCTAGTGTCAGCGGGAAGATTCTTAATTTTTTTTAAAGAGTCAAACATTTGCTGATATGTACCCTCAAATACCTTGCCGCATCCTAAAGAAAATAAAGTATCACCAGTAAATACAATCTTTTCTTTTTTAAGATAAAATGCGACGTGACCTGAAGTATGGCCAGGAATGAATAAGGTATTAAAATTTAAATTTCCAACATTGAATTCTTGATTTTCTTTAAGAAGTATATCTATCTCTGGAATTCGATCTTTATCATTCTCAAAACCCAATATTTTTGAAGCATATTTTTTTTTTAGTTCTTTATTTCCGCCTACGTGATCGAAATGATGATGTGTATTAAGTATAAAATCTAGTTTTTTATATCTTTGATTTATAATATCGTCACAAGGACCAAATTCTGATGGATCAATAATTGCTACTTTACCTGAAAGACTATCTTGAATTAAGTAACTATAATTATCATTAAGACATGAAATAATATCTAAATTCATTTTATCCAATTAAAAACACCCCTAGTTTTGAAAACAAATTTTTTACTTCCAAGTTACTTCTTTTTATTAATGAAATACTATCCTCATTAACTCCAATTACCTTTTTAATATTTATATTATTGTCAGCACAATAATTGAAAAGATCCTTTATTGTACACATGTGTAGGTTAGGAGTGTTGTACCAGGAATTAGGTAAAGTTCTTGTAACTGGCATTTTACCAAAAAATAATAAACCTGTTCTTACTTTCCAATATCCAAAGTTTGGTATTGAAACAATTACAGATTTTCCAATACGCAATAATTCATTTAAAACTTTATCAGGTTTGTAGAAAGCTTGAAGAGTTTGGCTAAGCACCACATAATCAAAAGATTGTTCAGGAAATTGATAAAGTTCAGTTTCTGCATTACCTTGTATTACTGTTAAGCCTTTATTCAAACATTCTTGTACATTATTTTGATCAAGTTCTAATCCTCTTGTTTCGATATTTTTTTCTTTTGCAAGAAAGTTCATCAAGGAACCATCGCCACAACCTACATCAAGCACTCGTGAATTATTTGGCAGAAGGTCAGCAATTACTTTAAATTCTTTTTTCATTTTTTAAATTTTTCATACATTGAGTCTATAAAAGCTTTCAGTGTTTTTAAAAACTCTGGTTCATTTAATAAAAAGGAATCATGTCCTTTATCTGTTTCTATCTCAGAGTAAGATACATCTGCTCCAGAAGCATTTAAGGCAATTACTATATCTTTATTTTCTTTGGTCGTGTAAAGCCAATCAGAAGAGAATGATATTACCAAAAACTTTGTTGATTGATTTTTAAAAGCGTCAACTAACCCACCTGGAAATTGTTTTGATAGATCAAAGTAATCCATCGCACGAGTGATATATAATATTGAATTAGCGTCAAATCTTTCAACAAAAGAATTACCTTGATGCCTTAAATAACTTTCGACTTGAAAATCTGCATTAAAACTAAATTCATAATCTGCTTTTTCTTGAAGTTTTCTTCCAAATTTTTCCTGCATACCTTGCTCTGACAAATAACTTATATGTCCAACCATTCTTGCTACAGCAAGACCATTTTTAGGTTGTGTATTTTTTAAAAAATATTTTCCATTATCCCATACAGGATCAGCCATTATCGCCTGACGAGCTAGCTCATTTAAAGCAATATTTTGAGCACTATGACTTGAGCTACAAGCTATAGGAATAGCCGAGAAAGTTTTTTCCGGAAAAGTTGTACAAAATTGTAGTAGTTGCATCCCTCCCATGGAACCACCTGTAGCACATAAAAGTTTTTTTATGCCAAGATGATCAAGAAGAGACTCTTGTGCTCTAACAATATCTTTAATTGTAATTACTGGAAAATCTAATCCGTATGGTTGATTAGTTTCTTTATTTATATCACTAGGCCCTAGTGAACCCATGCAACCACCGATGACATTTGCACAAATTACAAAATATTTATTTGTATCAATAGC
>Ga0315315_10002017_pt1 | contig 18641 bp, 23 predicted proteins | sample M140m3416metaG_FD_203699 | JGI IMG/M metagenome (GOLD analysis project Ga0315315, IMG submission 203699) | Ammonia-oxidizing marine archaeal communities from Monterey Bay, California, United States - M1 40m 3416 | ecosystem: Environmental > Aquatic > Marine > Intertidal zone | place: USA... | reverse complement strand
ATTTTGCTTTAACAACCATTTTAATTTTCTAATTACTGTTGCCCTAGGTATTCTCGAAATATCAGCTATAGATGAAGCATTTATTCCTCTAAAAATTTTTACATCTGCAACATCTGAATAATAACTTTTAAGTGTAATTGGTGACATTAAAAGATTATTTTCAGCTGCTTTTGCTAAATGATATTGATGACTAAGAGCTATATTCCCCCAGACTATCCAAGTTTCTAGATCTTGAAAAACATTTCTATGTCTTATCAAAAAGGGTATTTGCATCTTAAAAAACCTTAACCAAACTATTGTAAAATATTTCTTTATAAAATTTTTTATGTAATCTTTTGATATTGGTTCACCAAACCATTCTTGATTTTCTAACATTTTTGATTTTTTATTTATGAATATAGACAGTAATTCAATCATGTCATTTGGTTTTTGGGTTTCTATTCCTTTTCTATTAAATATAATTGATTTACCATCTCTTTTTAGAATATTAGAGTTTTGTAGTTCATTAACTTTTCTTCTAATTGTTTCTTTTGGAATATTAAGATCATTTGATATTTTAATTAGATTAATCTTATCTATCATAACACTGTCTGAATCGTAGAATTCATCCATTGATTGATATTGAAATTTGCTTGATAGGTGATCCCAATTTTCTTTTATTAAATATATTAAAACTACATACTTATCTAAATCATTGAAAGCTTTATAGCCTCGACTAGTCCAAGCTTGTTGAAATTTACCCCATGTATCCCAATGGGTGAGTATATTTTTTTCAAGATTATCTAAGACTAAAGATTTTTTAAAACCAACTTTTATTTTTGTGGGTATAATTTTTTTTGTTTTTATATCAATCGGTTCACTCATTATGATTTACTTTTTCCAAGTTACACTTTGATTTATTAAGATCGCCATTAAGATCCAAATAACAAAGGTTTCTCCTGGAGTGAATCCGTAATCAGCACCAAATAATCCAGCTATAATTACAATCGCATATATGACGGCCGTGGATAATATTAAACTTGCCAGATACCTCAGTATTGTGCATTTTAAATTCATGATTTTAAAAAAATTATACGATAGATGCGTAGAGCTTGCTAGACATAAATTTTCAAAGCCACTGCTTGGTTTTGTGGCTTTTATTGAAAGCTTCTTTTTTCCAGTTCCGCCAGATCTAATGATTGTACCTATGGTGGTAGCTAAAAAGGAAGAATATCTCAAAATTTTTTTAATAGCTACTTTTGGATCTGTTTTAGGCGGACTATTTGGTTACATGTTAGGAGTTTTTTTCTTAGACGCCTCAATGGTCATTATAGAATTTTATGGATATGAGGAAAAAGTTTTTGCAATGCAAGACAAAATGTCGACTAAAGATGGTTTTTTAGCTTGGCTTGGAATTATGTTTTTAGCAGGCTTTACACCCCTACCATTTAAAGTATTTACAATTACTAGCGGAGTAATTGCTTATAATCTTCCAGTTTTCTTTTTAATTTGTCTTTTTACTAGAGGATTGAGATTCTTTCTTGTTGCATATTTGACGAATCTGTTTGGTAAAAAATTTGGTTCTTTCATAGAAAAAAAAGGCGCACTATGGTTTTCTTTAATTGGAATATTTATTATAGTCTTAGCTATAATTTTATATATCGTTTTTAAATAATGTTAAAAAACAACAAATTAATATTAAATGGCATTTTAGGTTTTAGTATTTTATCATTATCTATAGCTTATTTTGTTCAATATATTTTAGGCCACAAACCTTGCAATTTATGTTTGATAGAAAGAATTCCTTATTTTTCTGCTTTGATATTAATTTCATTAATTTTTATAATAAGAAAATTTGAAAAGTTAATTGCAATAATAGTTCTATTATTTTTTATATTTGGAACGATAGTCTCCTTTTATCATGTGGGAATTGAACGGGGGTTTTTTAGCGAGTCAATAGTGTGTGATTTAATTAACTCGAGTGATAATTTGTCAAAAGATCAACTTCTAAAACAGCTTGAGAACGCTACAGTTAGCTGTAAAGATGTAACTTTTAGGCTTTTAGGGCTCTCACTTGCTACAATAAATACAATTATATCAATCGTTTTAAGTAGTATTATGATTAAAGTAATTAAAAATTATGGACAAAACAGATAAAAAAACTTTAGAAGAAATTATTAGAGTAGATCATGCTGGTGAACGAGGTGCTATCAAGATCTACGAAGGTCAATTATTAGCTTTAAAAACATTTAAACAAAATGCTTCCTTAAAGAAAAAAATTGAAGAAATGAAAGAACACGAAAAAGAACATTATGAATATTTTGATAATGAAATAAAAAAGAGAAATATAGAGCCAACTAAATTATTACCTCTTTGGGACATAATGGGTGTTACTTTGGGATTTGGAACAGCGATGCTTGGAGAAAAAGCAGCAATGTTGTGTACTGCTTCGGTGGAAGAGGTAATTGATGGCCACTATAAAGATCAAACATTTAAATTAGGCAAAGATGAAAAAAAATTAAAAGAAAAAATAATAAAATTTAGGCAAGATGAACTAGATCACAAAGATATAGCCTATAATAATGGTGCTACAAAAAAAGGTCTTTTTGGTGTTTTGGATAAAATGATAAAAACTTCCTCACGCATTGCCATCACAATTTCAGAAAAAATTTAATTAAGGTTCTAATTCTATATCCCAGTATAAATAGTCCATCCAACTTTCGTGAAGAAAGTTTGGTGGAAAATTTCTTCCATTTTTGTGCAAGTCTTCTACTGATGGAGCGTAAGGTCTGTTTGATAATTTTAATTCACAATTTTCGTAAAGTTTTCCCCCCTTTTTTACATTACAACTCGAACAAGCAGTTACCACATTATTCCAGTCAGTAAGCCCGCCTTTTGACTTTGGCAATAAATGATCAAAGGTTAAATCTTTTTTATCTCCACAATATTGACAAGTAAACTTATCTCTCAAAAAAACATTAAATCTTGTAAAATTTGGATTCTTAGAAGGTTGTATAAAATTTTTTAATGCAATTACACTTGGTAGATTCATTTCGAATGATGGACTTCTGATTTTTCTTTTGTAATTAGAAACAATACTTACCCTATCTAAAAAAACAGATTTAATTGCATCCTGCCAGCACCATAATGATAGAGGATAATAGCTTAATGGTCTAAAATCAGCATTAAGAACTAATGCTGGACATTTTTCTAGAGGAACTTTATCTAAAGAAGAAATAATCATTGCTTAAAGCTAACTGAAACAGAAAATTATATCAAGTTATAATTATGTTGCAGGAAATAAACAAACTAATTCAAATGTTTTAGTATAAACTGTAGGCCTAAACTTGATCCTTCTGTCGGAATTCGGTGTTCACAATTTTTGAAAATTTTAGTTTTGATTTCATAATTATTTTTGATAAAAAAATCCTTTGCTTCTAATAATGACTCGACAGTGACTACTTGATCTATATCTCCATGCATCAAAATTATATTTGGCCTAGATATGATATTTCTACTTAAATGATCAGTATCGATTATTTTGCCTGAGTAACCTACTATAGAATTAATTTTATCTTTTCTTTTAAGACCTGTTTGTAAGCTAATCATACATCCTTGGCTAAAACCTCCTAGGACAATTTTATCTGCAGTTAAATCATTTTTTATCTTAACTTGATCAATAAGTTTATTTAATTTCATTTCGGCTACCAGTGATTTGGATAAAATTTGCTCTTTAGTTTGATCCATTAAATCAAACCATTGAAAACCTGTGGGACTTGCTGCACATCTTTCTGGAGCATCAGGACAAATAAAAATAGTATCTTTCAAATAAGATCTCCAATAACCGGCTAAGATAGAAATATCTTTTCCATCTCCACCATATCCGTGGCAAAGTATTACAGCATTTTTTGGTTTTAATTTTGACAATGGTTCTAAAATGGTTGTATTTAATGAGTAGCTCATATAATTAAAAACAAACTATGGATGAATTCTTTTTTAACTTTATTGGATTTACTTTATTAGGTGCTGTAGCCATAGTTTTAGTTATGGGTATTTATACTTTATTTAAAGGTGGGAGTACCAGTAAAAAATATTCAAATAAATTAATGCAATTAAGGGTTCTTCTGCAGTTCATAGCTGTTATCGTTTTAGTTTTAATGGCTTATTTTTTTAAAGATTAAATATATTTCTTTAAAATTTTTAAAAAATTTATATCTACAAAATCAATTTCGCCTATAATTCTTCCAAATTCATTCCCATCCTTATCTATCAGGATGCTTGTTGGTAGGCCTCTCATTTTAAATTGTTTAACTAATTTTAATTCAGGATCAAAGTAAATATCTAAACTCAATACCCCAATAAATTTGAAAAAATCTTGAGCTTTAAGTTTGTTAGGTTTCTCCATATTTATGGCATAAACTTTTACTTCTGGATATTGATGTGTAAGCTTTTCAAGAGAGGGCATTTCTCTTCTACATGGGGCACACCAAGTGGCCCAAAAATTAAGAATCATGATGTTGCCTTTTTTATTGGTTAAATCAACTTCTTGAAGATTTAAATCTTTAAATTTAAGTTCTTTAATTACCTTTGGTTTTTCATGAATAACTATATTTTTTGAAAAATCATTGTCAGCTAAAACGTTTTTGCTGATTAAAAATACAAATATTATGTGAATATAGATTTTAAAAGATTTACTAATTTTCATATTAATTTAAATTGAATAACATAGATTATGGTAAATAAAAATAAGACTGTTTGGTCAAATAGATTCAAAAGCTCTACTTCTAAATCTTTTCAGAGAATTGGAGCGTCGATTAATGTAGATAAAAGGCTTTACAGCCAAGATATTTTTGCATCCAAAATCCACACTCAGATGCTTATAAAAAAAAAAATTATACCTGCAAAAGATGGTAGAAAAATTATTAAAGGCCTTGAAAAAATAAAGAGACAGATTGATAGTGGTAAATTTATTTTTAAAGAAAAATTTGAAGATATTCATTTAAATATTGAAAAAAAATTATATGAAATTATTGGAAACTCAGCAGGATACATGCACACTGCTAGATCAAGAAATGACCAAGTAGTTACAGATTTTAAACTTTGGGTTAAAGAGTCAACTTTGCTTATAATTCAAGAATTAAATTTATTAATGAAAAATATCGTTAATACTGCTGAAAAAAATATTGGCACCACTATGCCAGGTTTTACACATCTAAAAAATGCACAACCAATTTCTTTTGCTCATTATCTTTTAGCATATTATGAGATGTTTAGAAGAGATGAAAAGAGATTTAATAATAACTTAGAATTAATGAATGAGTCTCCTCTAGGAGCAGCAGCTCTTTCAGGCACTTCATATAATATTGATAGAAGTTTTACTTCAAAAAAATTAGGCTTTAAAAAACCTACCAACAATTCTATTGATACAGTTTCTGATAGAGATTTTGCGATTGATTTTCTTTATTCTGCCGCGGTCTGTGCTATGCACTTATCTAGACTAGCTGAAGATTTTATAATTTTAAATTCTGATGCTTATCAATTAATTGAATTTAATGATAAAATGTTAACTGGTTCTTCAATCATGCCTCAAAAAAAGAATCCTGACCCAGCAGAACTTATAAGAGGAAGAACTGGAATAAATTATGGAAAGCTAAACTCAATTCTAACAATAATGAAAGGACTTCCTATTTCATATTTTAAAGATTTACAAGATGATAAAGCATTAGTATTTGATGGTTTTGATACCTTAAAAGATACTTTAATTATAAGCAATGAATTAATCAAAAATATAAAACCAAATAAGAAAAGAATGTTGGAAATGGCAAATACAGGCTACACAACGGCTACGGATTTTGCAGATTATTTAGTCAAAGAAAAAAAATTATCCTTCAGAGAAGCTTATAAAATATCATCAAAATTAGTAAATTATGCTGAAAAAAATAAAAAAACTTTAGATAGGCTTGGTTTAGAAGAAATTAGAAAATTTTATAAAGATATAGATCACAAAGTTTTGAAAGTTTTTAATGTAAGAAATTCTGTAAACTCAAAAAAATCTTTTGGTGGAACTTCAGAAAATAACATTAAAAGAATGATTAAAATATATAAAAAGGAATTAAAATGAGATTTGTTATAATATTTATGCTTGTATTATTCATTTTGGCATCTTGTGGAAAAAAATCAAATCCTGAATATCAAGCATTAAAAAGTAATTTAATAAATATAATTTAACTAAAATGTCAGCAATCAAATATAAAAATAATAATCTTTTTGTAGAAAATGCCTCTGTAAAGAATGTAGCGTCAAAATATAAAACGCCTTTTTATCTTTACTCAAATAGCAATATTGTAGAAAATTATAAATCCTTTTATGGAAATTTTAAAAAAGTTGATCCTTTAATATGTTTTTCTGTTAAAGCAAATTCAAATATCAAGATTTTAAAAATTTTAAAAAAAATGGGCTCTGGGGCAGACGTAGTCTCGGGAGGAGAGCTGCTTAAAGCACTAAAATCAGGCATTAAACCAAATAAAATTGTTTTTTCAGGAGTTGGGAAAACTGAGGAAGAACTAAAATTAGCAATTAAAAAAAATATCTTACTTATAAATATTGAGTCTGAAAATGAAGCGGCTTTGATAAATAAACTTGCAAGCAAAATGAGAGGTAAAACTTCTATTGGTATTAGACTTAACCCAGATATTAATGCTCCTACACATAAAAAAATATCCACAGGAAAAGCTGAGGATAAATTTGGTTTATCAAAAAAAAATTTAATTGAATTTTGTCGAAATATTAAAAAATTTGAAAACCTGAAACTTGAAGCAATTAGTGTACATATCGGAAGTCAAATTTTAAATGAAAATCCTTATAAAAAAACTTTAAAAGTTTTAGCTGAAATAATCTCAAAAACAAAAATTAATTTTAAATTTGTAGATTTAGGAGGAGGATTCGGAATCACCTATAAAAAAGGTGATAGGAAAATTATACTCAAAGATTATTCCAATTTGGTAGAAAAATTTATGAAGAAATATAATTGTAAAATTATTTTTGAACCAGGCAGAACTATAGTTGGAAATTCAGCTATTCTAGTTGCTAAAATTCAATACTTGAAAAAAGGAGCAAATAAAATATTTGCTATAATTAATGCAGGTATGAATGATTTTATGAGACCTGCGCTTTACGATGCTATTCACAATATTTTTCCTATAATTAAAAATAAAAAAAAAATCAAAGGTACATTAGAATTTGTTGGTCCTATATGTGAAACGACTTGCAAATTTATAAAATATAAAAATTATCAAAAAATTAATCAATCTGACTACGTTGCTATAATGGATGTTGGGGCCTATGGAGCCTCTCTATCATCGAATTACAACACAAAACCTTTAATAGCTGAACTGCTTGTTTCTAAAAAAAAAATAACAATTATTAGAAGAAAACAAGATTTACTAAAATTAATTAACAATTAATGCAATTTTTAAAGTCTTTAGTTTTTAATATTTTATTATTTGCTGGTTTAATTTTTATCTTTATTTTAGCTATACCTACATTAATTCTTCCAAGTAAATTTACTTTATTTTTTGGAAGGATTTCAGCAAAATATATAATCATCTTAATGCGAGTCATTCTTAATACAAAAGTTTTTTTTCATGGAATTGAAAATTTGAAAAAAACTCAAAGGTTTTTTGTAGCATCAGCTCATCAGTCAATGTTTGAAACATTTGTGTTACAAATACCTTTAGATGGTCCTATATTTATTCTTAAAAAAGAATTATTAAGAATACCTTTGTTTGGTTGGTATTTAAAAAAAATTGGTGCAATAGAAATAATAAGAGAAACGACTACAAAGGAAAATCTTAATTTTTTTGAAAAAGTTAAAAATAGGATAAAAAATGAAAATAGACCTTTATTAATTTTTCCACAAGGTACAAGAGTTCAACCTGATCAAGAAGTTCCATTTAAAAAAGGTGTAGGAAGAATTTATGATAAATTAAACTTACCTTGTGTTCCAGTTGCACTAGACTCTGGAAAAGTTTGGCCTAAAAATAGTTTTATAAAATATTCAGGTAATATTAATATTGTCTTTTTAGAACCGATTATGCCAGGAAAAAATAAAGATGAATTTGTTAATGAAATAGAAAATAAAATTTATTCAGAAATAAAAAAATTCAAATAGTTTATTTTCTTCCAAAATTTGGTTTGTCAGTTTCTTGCCCTGCTTTTATTATTTCTTTCCTTAATTTTCTTGTGGATGAAAAAATACTATTTAATTTATCATGATTTTTACTTTTGATAGCTTTTTTTATCTCTTCAAGATTTTCTGAAAAATTGTCCAAAACTTTTAAAATGTTTTCACTATTATCAATAAATATGTCTCTCCACATAATTGGGTCGGAAGCAGCGATTCTAGTAAAATCTCTTAATCCACTGGCACTATATTGAATAATTTGATCTTTAATCTTGTCGTCATTCTTAATGACCGTTCTTATAATGCTGTAAGCAACTGCGTGTGGTAAATGGCTAGTTAAAGAAAGAACATAATCGTGTTCTTCAAATGACATAAATTTTACTTTACTTCCTAAATTTTCCCAAAACTCCTTCAATAAAGTTAATTGTGGACTCTCCTTTTGATTTTCTGAAGATATAATGCACCATCTATCCTTAAATAATTCTGCAAAACCTGCTTCTGGGCCGCTAAATTCTGTTCCTGCTATAGGATGTGAAGATATCCAGTGAGCCTCCTCTAAATTCAAATTACTTACAATTTTATTTATTTCTTTTTTTGCTGAACCAGTGTCTGTTAAGATTACATCTTTTTTTAAATTTGACTTAATAGAGAGTAAAATTTCTTTATAACTACTCAAAGGAGACGAAATTATTATTAAATCTGAACCTTTAACAGACTCTGCAATATTTTTAAAAACTTTTGCTTCAAAATTATTTTTAATAAATTCAGAACATTCTTTTGATTTGTCGAAAACATTAATTTGCTTTGACAACTTTTTTTTATCAATAATCCTCAACAGAGAAGATCCAATTAACCCGCAACCAATAATAGTAATTTTATCAAACATCTAATATTTTCCTTAAAATTAATATTAACTTTTTGTTTTCTCTGCTTTTTCCAATAGTTATTCTTAAAGAATTTTTAATTCCATAAACATCCATTTTTCTTACGAGGATTCCTGCTTTAGCTAATTTTTTAAATACTGTGTTAGAACTTACGTGTACTCTATCAAAGTTCACTAATAAAAAATTAACTTTACTTTCGTTTGTTTCAATTTTCATTTTTTTAAAAGTATTAAAAAAAATTTTATTCCATTTACTTATATGTTTAATCTCTTTTTGTAACCATTTACTATCTTTGATAGCTGCTGATGCAGCAAATAAAGCTGGTCTATTAACATTAAAAGGAGGCTTAATTTGATTTAAAACATTAATTATTTCTTTGGATGCGTACCCCCATCCAACTCTTAATCCAGCTAAACCATAAACTTTTGAAAAAGTTCTTGTAATCAAAACATTTTTATAACTGGAAAATATCTTAAGACCTGATGAATAATCTTTTTGTTTCACATACTCAAAATAAGCATCGTCTAAAACAAGAAGAATGTCGTTTCTAAGTTTTTTTCTTAATTTTTGTAACTCAAGTTTAGTTATATAAGTTCCAGTAGGATTATTTGGATTAGCTAAAAAAACCACTTTTGTTTTTTTAGTTACTTTTGAAAGAATACTCTTTATAGAGACGGTGAAGTTTTTTTCTTTAGAGTATATTATTTTAGCACCGTTGGTCTTGCTATAAATTCTGTAAATAATAAAACTAAATTTTGGAACTATTACCTCATCATTTCTTTTTATGTATGCTCTACAAATCAATTCAAAGATTTGATCTGAACCAGAGCCTAAAATAATTCTTTTTTTATCTATCTTAAATTTTTTGGCAATTATATTTCTTAAAGAATTTCCATTTGAGTCAGGGTATCTTTTAAAATTCTTGGAAATTTTATTATATTCCTTAACAGCCTTTGGGCTAGGCCCTAAGGCAGATTCGTTGGCTGATAATTTAATTTTAACCAATTTTCTCTTAAAAGAGCTCATACCAGCTACGTACTTCATTCCTACGATTTTATTTGGTTTAGGTAATCTCATATTTATTAATGTAATATATAAAATGTCCGATTATTTCTATAAATCTTTCATTTCATATAAAATTGACAAGTTTAAGACGATTTAGTAAAAGTAAAAGGCGCTGATTTAACCGTATTGCAAGCGCTTAATAAATGTAGCTAAAAAGGGGATGCCCAGTTTAGCTGGGCTTTTTTTTTGGATGAATAGTAAATTTGAGAATATTAAAAAAATAGAGGTCTCTAAACCACTTAAATTAGATTGTGGTAAGACTATTAATAATTTTCCACTTGCTTATGAAACATATGGAAAATTGAACTCCAATAAGGATAACGCAATTCTTGTTTTCCACGCGTTAACTGGAGATCAGTTTGTTACTGGAACTAATCCAATCACAAAAAAGGAAGGTTGGTGGGCAACTGCTGTTGGGCCCGAAAAAGCCATAGACACAAATAAATATTTTGTAATTTGTGCTAATGTAATTGGTGGTTGCATGGGTTCATTAGGACCAAAAAATATTAATCCAAAAACAAACCAACCTTATGGGTTAGATTTTCCAGTTATTACAATTAGAGATATGATCAGAGCTCAAGCATCTTTGTTAGATTATCTTGGAGTAAGTAAACTTCTTTGTGCTACGGGTGGGTCTATGGGAGGAATGCAGCTTTTACAATTTTGTGCAACCTTTCCTGAAAAAACTTTTTCAGCAATTCCAATAGCATGTAGTGCCAGTCATAGTGCACAAAATATTGCGTTAAATGAATTAGCTCGTCAAGCAATTATGGCTGATCCAGTATGGGATAATGGAAAATATCTTTCAAAAAATGTTCAACCAAAAAATGGTTTGGCTGTTGCTAGAATGGTTGGACATATTAGCTACTTGTCTGAAAAAGGAATGCAGGAGAAATTCGGGAGAAAACTACAAGAAAAAGCAGATTATGAATTTAGTTTCAACGCTGACTTTCAAGTGGAGAGTTATTTAAGGCATCAGGGTTATACATTTGTAGATCGATTTGATGCAAATTCAATTCTTTATATAACTCGAGCGATGGATTATTTTGATCTTTCAAAACAGTTTACTGGAGGTCTTGTTGAAGCTTTTAAAAATCAAAAGACAAGATTTTTAGTAATGTCTTTTTCATCTGACTGGCTTTATACAACAAAAGAAAATAAAGATATAGTGATTGCCCTTAACTCCTCAGGAGCCGATGTTTCTTACTCAGAGATAATTACGGATAAGGGTCATGACTCTTTTTTACTAAATGAACCAGAGTTTTTAAAAACGTTAAAAGGTTTTTTAGACTCTATGTACGAAAAATTTAAAAAATGAAAAAAGAATTTAAAGTAATAGCAGATTTATTACCTAATAATACTAGAGTATTAGATGTTGGTTGTGGAGATGGTTCTTTAATGGATTTTCTTCAAAAGGAAAAAAATATTGAAGTTCGTGGACTAGAACTCAACAAAGATAATGTGCAGAAATGCATTAACAAAGGATTACCAGTTATACAGGGTGATGCTGAAACAGAATTACACCAATTTCCAGAACAGTCTTTTGATTACGTTGTGTTAAGTCAAACCCTTCAAGCTTTTTATGATCCTGATAAAGTTTTAAAAGAACTTTTAAGAATAGGAAAATCAGTAATAGTATCAATTCCTAATTTTGGATATTGGAAAATAAGAACAAAGTTATTAATTTCTGGAAAAATGCCCGTTACGAAAACTTTGCCAAATACCTGGTATAATACCCCAAATTTACATATGTGCTCTATTAAAGACCTGTTTAGTTTTTGTGACGAAAAAAATATCGAGATTAAAAAAGTTATCGGTGTAAATGAAGATAAAATTTCATTGATTAAAAAAAGTAATTTAGAAATTAAAAATTTCTTTTCCAAAGTAGGAATTTTTTTAATTGGTTAAAATGAAAATAGAAATTATTTCTTGTTTAAATGATAATTATAGTTATTTAATTTTTGAAAAAGAAACTAACACTGTCTCAATTGTAGATCCTTCAGAATTCTATGCTTGCGATAAAATAATTAAAAAATACAAAAAATTAGATAATATTTTAAACACTCATCATCATTTTGATCATGTTGGAGGAAATTTAAAACTTAAAGAAAAGTATAGCTCTAGAATTATAGGTTTTGAGAAAGATCAAAAAAGAATCCCAGGTATAGATATAATGTTAAAGGAAAATCAAAAATTTACGATTGGAGAGTTAGAATTTAAAACAATCTTTATTCCCGGTCATACTAGAGGACACATTGCTTTTTATTTTGAAAAAAATAAAGTTCTTTTTTCTGGAGATACATTGTTTTCCCTAGGATGTGGTAGAGTATTTGAAGGAACTCACAAAGAGATGTTCAGCTCACTAAACAAGTTAAAAAAGCTTTCTCCTGATACAAAAGTATATTGTGGACATGAATATACAAAAAAAAATTTAGATTTTTGTATTAAATATGATCAAAATAATAAGTATTTAAAAGAAAAGGAAAAATTAATTAATTTTAAATTAGAAAATAATTTGCCTACGATTCCATCGAGTATTCAGGATGAATTAAACACAAATATTTTTCTAAGATGTGATGACAAAGGTCTTAAACAATCCTTAAATCTCAAAGATTACTCAGATCAAGAAATATTTACAAAATTACGTGATTTAAAAGACGCTTTTTAACCCCAATAATCTTGACTTGATAGTTTTGAGAGTTATATTGCCAGAAAACTTAAAAAAATATATTTATGTCATTTGCTATAATTGAAACAGGTGGAAAACAATACAAAGTATCTACAAGTAAAATATTAGAAGTTGAAAAACTAGATGCAAAAGTAGGTGAAACTATTAAATTTAAAAATGTTTTACTTTTAAATGATAATACTACAACTGAAATTGGAAGCCCAAATATCGAAGGGGCTACAGTAGAAGCTAAACTTTTAGATAATGTTAAAGACAGAACCGTATTAATATTTCATAAAAGAAGAAGAAAACATTCAAGAAAAAAGAATGGTCATAGACAAAGACATGCAAAGATACAAATAATGAAAATTTTGGCTAAAGGTGGTAAAGTTATAGATGAAGCTAAAATAGTTGAAAAAAAGAAAACTGTTAAATCAGAAAAAAAAGTTATAAAAAAAGAGACAAAAAAGTAGGAAATTAAATGGCAACAAAAAAAGCAGGTGGATCATCTAAAAACGGCCGAGATAGTAAGGGAAGACGTCTAGGAGTCAAAAGATATGGTGATCAGTTGGTAATACCTGGAAATATTATTGTTAGACAAAGAGGAACTAAAATCCACCCAGGTAACAATGTAGGTATGGGTAAAGATCACTCAATCTTCTCTTTAATAAAAGGAAAAGTAAAATTTAAAAAGTCAAAGTTAAACAGAACTTTTGTTTCTGTAATCCCCAATTAAATCTATATAAATAAGTAAAGTTATTTATATTATACCTATAATGAAATTTTTAGATCAAGCTAAAATATATATCAAGGCAGGAGATGGTGGTTCGGGATCAGCCAGTTTTCGTAGAGAAAAATTTATCGAATACGGAGGTCCAGATGGAGGTGACGGAGGAAATGGAGGATCAATAATTATTGAGTCAGATAGAAACCTTAATACTCTTATTGACTATAGGTATGCTCAACATTTTAAAGCTAAACATGGAAAACCAGGAAGTAAAAGAAATAAAACTGGAGCTAGCGGGGAAAACTTAGTCTTGAAAGTTCCATTAGGAACTCAAATATACGAAGAAGACAACAATACATTAATTTATGATTTCACAGATAACAAAGAAAAATATTTGGTAGCTTCTGGTGGTAGAGGAGGCTTAGGAAATGTTAGATTTAAAAGTTCAACTAATAGAGCTCCGAAAAGGAAAACTAAGGGGAAACTTGGTGAAGAATTTTGGATATGGTTACAATTAAAAGTAATCGCGGATATTGGCATTGTAGGAAAACCTAATGCAGGAAAGTCTAGCTTATTAGCTGCCTTAACTAGAGCAAAACCAAAAATTGCTAATTATCCCTTTACCACAATAAACCCAAATCTAGGAGTTACTTATTATGATGGAAAAGAAGTAACCTTAGCTGATATTCCAGGATTAGTAGAAGGAGCACATAAGGGTACTGGTTTAGGAGACAAATTTCTACGACATATAGAGAGGTGTAAAGTGCTGTTGCATTTAATCGATTTAACCGAACAAGATTTAGTGAATACCTATAAAAAAATTAAATTAGAGTTACTATCTTATGATAAAAAGTTAAATGATAAAAAAGAAATTATATTTTTTAATAAATCAGATTTATTGAGTAATGAAGATATTAAAAAAAAATTAAGTGAGTTCAATAAAAAAATTGGGTCAAAATATGAAGTTATTTCTGTTTTTTCTAACAAAGAAGTTCAAAAAACAAAAAAAATATTGGTGAAGTATGCTAATAGATAATTCAAAAAAAATTGTTCTAAAATTAGGTTCTTCAACAGTGGTTGATAATAAAGGCAAATTTAAAAAAAAATGGGTAACTTCTTTAATAAAAGATATAAAAAAATATGGAAAAGGTAAAAGTTTTGTTATTGTTTCTTCAGGTGCAATAGCCTTAGGACAAAAGTATTTAAAGATTAAAAAAAAAAGAATAAGATTAGAAATGAGCCAGGCCATAGCAGCTGTTGGTCAAATTCATTTAGCAGGAGAATTTCAAAAACTTTTTGATAAATTTAAAGTAAAATCAGGACAAATTCTAATTAGTCCTGACGATACCGAGCAAAGAAGAAGGGCTTTAAATGTAAGGAGTACTTTTGATAATCTTTTTAAATTAAAAGCAATTCCGATCGTAAATGAAAATGATACGACTGCAACTGCAGAAATAAAATATGGAGATAACGACAGACTGGCTGCAAGAGTGGCTCAAATCATTGGTGCAGATACTCTTGTAATACTTTCGGATGTCGATGGTCTTTACGATAAATCAAAAAAATTAGTGAAAACCGTTAAAAGAATTGATGAAAAGATTTATTCTTTAATAAATAATAGTAAAAACCTATATGGTTCTGGTGGAATTTCTACAAAAATAGATGCAGCTAAAATTTGTATGAACTCCGGTTGTCACATGTTTATAGCTAACGGCAAAAAAAATAACTCTATTAATTATATGATAAAGAACAAAGTGTTTACTCATTTTATTCCGAAAATTTCTAGATTAGATGCTAGAAAAAAATGGATTATAAGTTCTTTAAGTTCCTCTGGTATAATTTACATTGATCAGGGTGCAGCAAAAGCTCTATCTAATGGCAAAAGTTTATTAGCAGCTGGTATAACAAAAATTAAAGGCTCTTTTGAAAAAGGAGAGAACGTATTAATTGTTGATCAAAATGAAAGTCATTTAGCTAGAGGATTAGCCTCTTTTAATTCCAAAGAAATTGAAAAGATTAGAGGAAAACAAAGTAAAGAAATTGAAAAGATTTTAGGATATTTAAGTAAATCTGAAATTATTCACAAAGATGATATGGTAAAGTTATAAATGCAGTATTTACAAAAAATTGGCAAAAATGCGAAAAAAGCTTTTGAAAATTTAAAAGCTGTAAAACATAATAAAATTAAAAAGATATTAAATGAGTATAATAGTGAGTTATTGCTAAACAAAAAACAGATAGTTAAAGAAAATCAAAAAGATATAAAAAGTTCGGTTCGTAAACAACTAGTTGATAGACTAATTTTAAATGATAAGCGAATAGAAGGTATAAGACATTCAATTAATGAGATAGCTAAATTTAAAAATCCTGTTGGACAAGTTTTGGATCAATGGAAACGCCCTAACAAATTGACAATAAAAAAAGTCTCAATCCCTATTGGTGTAATAGGAGTTATTTATGAAAGTAGACCAAATGTTACAGCAGATGTTGCTGCTCTATGTTTAAAATCTGGAAATTGCTCTATCTTAAGAGGTGGATCCGAAGCTCTAAATTCAAACAAAATTTTAGCAAATCTTTTTAGATATGTTCTTCAAAAAAATAAGGTTGATAAAAATTGTGTTCAATTTATCGACAAGAGAAACAGAAAAATCGTTAATGATTTACTTTCAAAAATGAGCAATTATATAGATGTGATTGTACCAAGAGGTGGTAAAGGATTAGTAGCTAAAGTTCAACAATTTTCAAATATACATGTAATCGGTCACCTCGAGGGCCTATGTCATATATATTTAGATAAAAGCGCCAATTTAAAGATGGCAAAAAAAATAATTTTAAATGCTAAAATGAGAAGAACCAGCATATGCGGGGCTGTAGAGACACTTTTAATTGATGAAAAAGCTTTAAAATCTCATGCTATAGAAATAATAAACTCTCTTATAAAATCAGGATGTGAAGTAAGAGTTGATGCTAAAATAAACAGTATGTTTAAGAATAGTTTAAAACTTGCTAAAGAAATAGATTGGCAAACTGAATATTTAGACTCTATAATTTCAATTAAAACTGTAAAAAATACTCAGGAAGGAGTTCAACATATTTTAAAATATGGAACGATGCATACAGACAGTATAATTACTAATAATAAGAATAATGCCAAATTTTTCTTAAATGGAGTTAATAGTTCTATAGCAATGCATAATGTGTCTACTCAATTTGCAGATGGAGGAGAATTTGGATTTGGAGGTGAAGTGGGTATTTCTACAAATAAACTTCCTCCTAGGGGTCCTGTTGGAATTAATCAACTTACTTCTTATAAATATATTGTTTCTGGAAAAGGAATAATTCGTCAATAATTAATGTTGATAAGTAAAAAAAAAAGTTATGGAATTTTAGGTGGCAGTTTTGATCCTCCCCACAAAGGACATCTAAAAATTTCTAATATAAGCTTAAAAAAGATTAAGTTAGAAAAGATTTTCTGGATCGTTACAAAAAAAAATCCTTTCAAAAATAAACCTCATTTTTCACTTGAAGAAAGAATTTCTAAATGCCGTAAGATTACTAAGAATAATAAAAAAATTGAGGTTCTTTATTTAGATAAAAAAGTAAAATCTAGTAGGTCAATAAATATTATTAATCATCTTTTAAAAATAAAAAAAAATAAGAATCTATACTTGATTTTAGGCTCTGATAATTTAATAAATTTACATAAGTGGAAAAAGTGGAAAAAAATAGTAAAATTAACAAATTTAGTAGTTTTTTCTAGGAAAGGATATGTTAAAAGAAGTAAAGACTCAACAGTTGTGAAATATCTTAATAAAAAAAATATAATCTTTATAAATAACAGTTTAATAAATATCTCGTCATCACTTATAAGAAAAGATAATTTAAAAAAAATAAAATGAAAATTGTAGATATCAAAAACAATATTGAAAAAATTCTAGACTCTAATAAAGCTACAAACATTACTTCTATAAATCTTGAAAATAAATCTTATATTGCTGATTATATGATAATAGCCTCTGGAACATCGTCAAGACATTTACAAGCTCTCTCAGAAATTCTTGTAAATGAACTAAAAAAAATTGGATTAGATGAATGCCGCATCGAAGGAAGAGAGAGCAGTGATTGGAAATTAGTGGATACTAACGACATCATAGTTCATATTTTTCATCCGGAAAAAAGAGAATTTTACGATTTAGAAAAAATGTGGTCAGAAGAGATTCCTAAAGAAAAGGCAATGGTATGAAAAAAATTATAATTTTATCTTTTTTTTTCATTAATTTTTGCTTTACTACATCATTTTCTAAAAATGAACTTTATGAAAAAATAGACCTTTTTGGAGAGGTGATTGAAAAAATTCAAAAAGATTATGTTGATGACGTAAATCAATCTAAAATGATGGAGTCAGCAATTAATGGAGTACTCCAATCTCTTGATCCTTATTCAGCGTACATGAGTCCTGAATTATTTAACGAAATGCAAACAGACACTAAAGGTGAGTTTGGTGGTCTTGGAATAGAAATTGGAATGGAGTCAGGTGTAGTAAAAGTTATATCACCCATTGACGACACTCCTGCTGAAAAAGCTGGTATTAAAGCTGGTGATTACATAGTTAAGATTGGAGAGAACCAAGTTCAAGGGAAATCTTTAATGGAAGCAGTTAAACTAATGAGGGGGCCGGTAGGTACTTCGATAGACTTAACTATAAGAAGAAAAGGAGTTAAAAAACCCTTAGAATTTAAAATTATCAGAAAAATTATTGAAATCAAATCAGTTAATTCAGATATTTTAGGTAAAAAAAAAAATTTAGGGTACATCAGAATAAAATCATTTAACGAAAACAGTGATAAGCAGATTTTAGAAATTATAAAAAAATATGAAAAAAATAAAAAGATAGAAGGATACATTTTAGATTTAAGAAATAATCCTGGCGGTCTGCTGACTCAAGCTATTAACATTACTGATTTATTTCTAAATGAAGGTGAAATAGTTTCAACAAAAGGTCGTAAAGCTTCTGAAACAAGAAAGTTTTTTGCTAGAAAAGGAGATGAAATTGATGGAAAACCCATAATAGTTTTAATAAATAATGGATCAGCATCAGCTTCTGAAATTTTTGCTGGCGCTCTCAAAGATCACAAA